>ERZ507021.7-NODE-7-length-281706-cov-18.8298_pt1 | contig 281706 bp, 268 predicted proteins | sample MGYA00512877_ERZ507021 | MGnify/ENA metagenome assembly ERZ507021 | reverse complement strand
CGTGTCAGTGAGGGCGCATTATAGACACTCGCTGAGATCACGCAAGTGTTTATTTGAAAAAAATGTTTGTTCGCGTTTTTTTTAGACAAAACATGTATATTTGAGCTTTTATTCGCCTGTTTTGTCATTAATATGCCCATAATGCTTCTTATATATCATTATCCCGCTTTGTTAATGCATCACGCCAAGGAATCAGAATGCAGTTTTCAGAACAACTCAATGCGTCACAAAAGAACCTGTCTTATCTTCTGGCTGAAAAACTGGGACAGCAGATTTTATCCGGCAAGTATCCGCCGGAATCTATTTTGCCGGGAGAGATTGAGTTGGCGGAGCAGTTCGGGGTAAGCCGGACCGCTGTCCGTGAGGCAGTAAAAATGCTGGCGGCGAAAGGAATGGTTTTACCGCGCCCGCGCATCGGCACCCGGGTGATGCCGGTGATAAGCTGGAATTTTCTCGACCATGACTTTATTAAGTGGTGGCTGAGCAGCGGAGACCACCGGCAGGTACTGACGTATTTCCGCGAGCTGCGCGCCGCGATTGAACCCCAGGCCTGCGCACTGGCCGCCATGAATGCCGGAAAAGATCAGAAACAGTCACTTTCGTTTCTGTTAAAAGAGATGACCTTATTATCCGCCCATTTTGAGCGGGATAAATGGATAGCCGTTGATCACCGCTTCCACCACCTTATTTACCAGGCGTGCGGAAATCCGTTCTTTTCCTCTTTCGCCAATTTATTTGATTTTGTGTATCACAACTTTTTTGAATCCATCACCACCAATCAGGTTATTGAGATTGATCTCCACAAGGAGATTGTGGATGCAATTATCGACGGGAACGGAGAACGCGCCCGTCAGGCATGTCAGGTGTTGTTGAGTAAAGTGTGAATATGTAATAGTTACACTACTGACTATTCAGAGATAATGCATTAAGGGAAAACATGTTTAAAACAGCCCGGAATATGGCGGGCCTGCCGTGGATTGCCGCAATGGCGTTCTTTATGCAGGCGCTCGATGCCACCATTCTGAACACCGCTCTGCCGGATATTGCCAGAAGCCTGAACCACTCTCCGCTGGCGATGCAGTCCGCTGTTATCAGTTACACACTGACAGTGGCGCTGCTGATCCCGGTCAGCGGCTGGCTGGCCGACCGCTTCGGTACCCGCAGGGTGTTTATTATCGCGGTGATTCTGTTTTCCCTCGGTTCTTTATTATGTGCCTTTTCACCCAACCTGCCATTTCTGGTGGTGTCGCGGATTATTCAGGGGATAGGCGGGGCAATGATGATGCCGGTGGCCCGGCTGGCGCTGCTGCGGGCTTATCCGCGCAGCGAGCTGCTGCCGATTCTCAACTTTGTCACCATTCCGGGATTGGTCGGCCCGGTGCTGGGGCCGCTGCTTGGCGGGATCCTGGTGACTTACGCCACCTGGCACTGGATTTTTATCATTAATATACCTATCGGGATTCTGGGGATTATTTACGCCATCCGCCATATGCCTGATTTCACCATGCCGAAACGCCGCTTTGATACACTCGGTTTTGCCCTGCTTGGTGCCGGGCTGGTCTCTGTTTCTGTCAGTCTGGATCTGTTCGGGGATAATGCTCTGGCAGCGGCGACCCCATTCCTGGTGATGGGCAGCGGTTTTGCGCTGCTGACTTTCTATGCCCTGCACGCCCGCCGTATTTCTGCGCCGATTATCCCGCTGAGTCTGTTCCGCACACGGACATTCAGTGTCGGGATCGCCGGTAACGTTGCCACGCGGCTGGGCACCGGCTGTATTCCGTTTCTGATGCCGCTGATGTTACAGGTCGGTTTTGGTTATCCGGCTGTGGTGGCGGGGATGATGATGGCACCGACGGCTATCGGCTCCATTCTGGCAAAATCGGCGGTCACGCAGATTCTGCGCCGCTACGGTTATCGCCTGACATTATTTGCCATAACACTGGTGATCGGCGCAATCATTTCTTCTTTCTATTTCCAGTCACCGGGAATGTCGATTTATCTGCTGGTGCTGCCGCTGTTTATTCTCGGGATGGCGATGTCGACCCAGTTCACCGCGATGAATACCATCACCCTCGCAGATCTGACCGAGCACAATGCCAGTTCCGGTAACAGTGTGCTGGCCGTGACCCAGCAGCTTTCCATCAGTTTCGGGATTGCGGTGAGTGCGTCTGTATTACGCTATTTTGAGTCTCAGGATTGGGGGTCAATCGTTGATAATTTCCACGCGACCTTTGTGACGGTCGGGGTGATGACGATTCTGTCGGCGTTTGTGTTCCTGTTCCTGAGCCGGACTGACGGGCGGAATATGATTAAGAAGAAAACCCGCCCCTCAGACAGTCCGGCCTCACATTAACGGCAGATAACAGAGCCCCGGTTTATCAGTGCCGGGGTCAGCACCAGTAAATCAGAAGGCGCGTCTGCATCATCCATGCGGCGCAGCAGCTTATCCACCGCCAGTTTGCCCAGCTCATCTTTCGGCTGGTGAATGGTGGTCAGCGGCGGGGTGAGAAATGCAGCCAGGTCGATATCATCATAACCGACAACCGCAATATCCTGCGGGATACGCAACCCTTTCTGCCAGATAGCCTGATAAGCACCGACCGCCATCGCATCGTTACCGGCAAATACCGCCTGCGGCGGCAGCGGCAGAGAAAGCAGCTGATTCATGGCACTGAAACCGCCACTGAATTCAAAATCACTTTCCAGTACATACTCCGGCGGCACATCCAGCCCGGCCTGCGCCATTGCGCGGTAAAAACCGTCCAGACGGGATTTGGCCGGTGATTTATCCAGTGGCCCGGCAATACAGGCAATCCGGGTAAAACCGTTTTCGATCAGATGATTGGTGGCAATTTCGCCGCCGAGAAAAGAGTTGTCCTGAATCACATCCCCGCCGAACGCAAACGGCGACCAGTCCATCATCACCATCGGCAGACGGGGATAGCGGCTGAACACCTCCGCTGACGGGCCTTTTATCTCAGTACACATCAGCAGCAGGCCATCCACCCGCTTTTGCAGCAGCGTTTCCAGACTGCTGTTCATCCGTTTGTGATCCCCTTCGGTATTACAGAGGATCAGGCTGTAGCCGCGCTCGTAGCAACTGCGCTCCACGCCGCGGACGACTTCCGCATAAAACGGGTTATTACTGGTGGTCACCAGCATTCCGATGGTGTTTGTGCGGTTCATTTTCAGGCTGCGCGCAAGTGCAGACGGCGCATAGTTCAGCTCGGCAATAGCATCATTTACTTTCTTGCGCACGCCGTCACTGACAAAACGGTTATTGTTGATGACATGTGAGACTGTCGAGGTGGATACCCCCGCCAGCCGCGCCACATCTTTCATCGTCGCCACAGTCTTAACCACGCTCCGCAAGGAATGCATCAATTTCACGGCGCCACGGCACCGATGGCTGTGCACCCCGGCGGGTGACAGCAATTGCGGCAGCGGCATGGGCAAAACGCACCGCTTCATCTGCCGGTTTTCCTTCCAGCAGCGCCGTGACATACGCGCCGTTAAAGGTATCGCCGGCTGCGATAGTGTCCACCGCATTAACTTTAAAGCCCGGGATCCGGCGGCCTTCACCGTTTACGCTCAGCCAGACACCGCGGCTGCCCAGGGTGATCAGTACCTGTCCGATACCTTTATCATGCAGTACCTGCGCCGCTCTGGCTGCGCCGGTTTCATCACTGACAGAAATACCGGTCAGCTTTTCCGCTTCGGTTTCATTCGGGGTGATAACATCCACCAGCTTCAGCAGGCTGTCCGGTAACTCCCGCGCCGGGGCCGGATTGAGGATCACTCTGGTCTGATGATTTTTTGCAGCCTGTGCGGCGGCAATCACCGTTTCCAGCGGGGACTCCAGCTGCATCAGCAGGGCATCGGATTGTTCAACAAGCCCTTTATAAGGCGCAAAATGTGCCGGTGTCAGCGCAGCATTGGCACCGGCACTGATGCCGATGACGTTTTCACCGTCTTCATTCACAAAAATCATCGCCACACCGGTAGCCGCTTCCGGTACCACGCTGACTGCGGCGGTGTGAATACGGTCGCGCTGCAGTTGCGCCAGGATTTCCGCACCGATGGCATCATCCCCCACACAGGCAATAAAGGTAATATCAGCACCGCTGCGTCCGCAGGCCACCGCCTGATTCGCGCCTTTGCCGCCGAAGGCTGTCTGATATTGCTTACCGATCACCGTTTCGCCGGGTGCCGGGAACTGTGCAATATTCATAATATGATCGACATTAATACTGCCGAGAACGGTCAGACGGGATGTTGTCATTACCTTTATTTCCTTAATTACTGACAATACTCCCCGGCACGGTGTACCGGGGAGGCTGATATCGTTAGTCTTTTACAATCAGTTCTAACTCAACCGGAATGGTTTTGTCGATTTTTTCGCCTTTCAGGACTTTATCGGCGGTCTGAATACCAATGATACCGATCTGGTCAGGACGCTGTGCCACGGTTGCACCCAGTTTGCCGCCTTTCACAGCTTTGATGCCGTCAGCTGTACCGTCGAAGCCGACCACCAGCACATCATCACGGCCTGCAGTCTGCAATGCACGCTGCGCACCTAATGCCATTTCATCGTTCTGGGCAAATACTGCCTGAACAGCCGGATGTGCAGTCAGCAGGTTCTGCATGACGTTCAGACCTTTGGTACGGTCGAAATCTGCCGGCTGGCTGGCCAGTACATTCATTTTATGCGCAGCAACCGCCTGTTTGAAACCTTCACCGCGCTCACGGGAAGCTGAAGTCCCGGTGATACCTTCCAGCTGGATAACTTTGGCATCCGCGCCGGTTTTACGGGCAATATAATCACCGGCCAGTTTGCCGCCGAGAACGTTATCAGAGGCAACGTGGCTGACCACTTCACCTTTATTGGCTACACGGTCCAGGGTGATAACCGGGATATTGGCTTTGTTAGCCAGGATCACCGCGTTACCGACCGCATCAGAGTCTGTCGGGTTAATCAGCATCAGTTTGGTGCCTTTCACGGTCAGATCCTGCACGTTAGCCAGTTCTTTCGCCGGGTTATCCATGGAATCCAGAACCACCAGGTCGTAACCGAGTTTATCCGCTTCTTTCTGCGCACTGTCTTTCATGGTGACAAAGAACGGGTTGTTCAGTGTGGAGATCACCAGGGCAATGGACTCTTTTGCCAGTGCATTGGCGCTGATAGTGGCGCTCAGTGCAACAACGGAGAAAAGGGTCGCAATCTTTTTCAGTTTCATGTTTCTGTTCCTTGCAGGATTCGGGTAAGTGGATTATTTACTGCTTTTGTTATCAACGAGTACAGCCAGCAAAATCACAACCGCTTTAACAATCATCTGGTAGTTGGAGGAGATCCCCAGCAGATTCAGCGCGTTGTTCAGAAAACCTAAAATCAGCGCCCCGATCAGGGTGCCCATAATACGGCCTTTACCCCCGGCGAGACTGGTGCCGCCGAGTACCACCGCCGCAATCGCATCCAGCTCATAACCGTTACCGGCCATCGGCTGTGCGGACGATAAACGCGCCACTTCAATCACACTGGCTAATGCCGCCAGCAGACCACAGAGAGCGTAAACAATGATTTTAATTTTATCGACATTAATACCGGACAGGCGGGTTGCGGATTCATTACCGCCCAGCGCATAGATATAACGGCCCAGACGGGTGTGATGCAGCAGATACCAGGCCGCCGCGAAAACGACAATCATCAGCCAGACCGGTGCCGGAATACCAAACAGACGGCCGATACCAAACCAGCTGAACACATCGGCGTTATCACTGAATCCGGTGCTGATCGGGCTGCCGTCGGTATACACACGGGTCACACCGCGCAGTAACAGCATCATCACCAGCGTGGCGATAAAAGCCTGCACTTTCCCTTTCGCGACAATCACTCCTGTCACACCACCGATAGCCGCCCCCAGTGCCAGCGCACCCGCGACAGCAACAATGGCGTTAACATCCGCGCCCACCATGGAGGCCGCCACCGCACCGGTCAGTGCCAGCAGAGAACCGACAGACAGGTCAATCCCGGAGGTCAGGATCACCAGTGTCATACCCACCGCCATAATGGCGTTAACAGAGGTCTGCTGGAGAATATTGAACAGGTTATTCAGGGTAAAAAAGTTCGGGCTGATCATGGAGACAATCACAATCAGGATCAGCAGCGCGATCAGTGATTTCTGCTCAAGCAGCCATTCTTTGGAAAACCAGCGTTTTGACGCCGGGGTTGAATCTGTACGCATATCTTACTCCTGCCCTGCGCCATATTGTTTGCCGACTGCGGCGGCCATTAATGCTTCCTGAGTGACGTTTTCCGCGGCAAACTCCCCGCTTATCCGTCCTTCGTGCATGACCAGAATCCGGTCACTCATTCCCATTACTTCCGGCATTTCCGATGAAATAAGGATGATACTCAGGCCTTCCTGTTTAAATTTGTTGATCAGCTGATAAATCTCTTTCTTCGCCCCGACATCCACACCGCGTGTCGGTTCATCGAGGATCAGAACTTTCGGCCGCGTCATCAGACCGCGTGCAATTGCCACTTTCTGCTGATTACCGCCGGATAAGAACCCGATTATCTGATCCATGCCCGGGGTTTTGATATTGAACAGCTGAATAAAATCGCTGACAGTCAGATGCTCTTCTTTATGATTAAGGCGTCCGGTCTTGCTGCTGAAATACGGCAGCGCCGTCAGAGACATGTTCTCTTTTACTGACATCCCCAGCACCAGACCATCGCGTTTGCGGTCTTCGGAGATATACACGATGCCGTTATCCAGCCCGGCTTTCGGTGAGTTTATCTGGCAGGCTTTACCGTCCATTTCAACCGTTCCGCCGGTTTTTGCCATCGCACCGTAAATGATTTTCATCAGTTCGGTACGCCCGGCGCCCATCAGCCCGGAAACACCGAGAATTTCATTCTCATGCAGCGTGAAACTGACATCATGCACATCGCGGCCGCACAGGTTTTTTACCACCAGCTTCTCTTTGCCGCGCGGCAGAGTCAGACGCGGATACTGATCTTCCAGTTTACGCCCGACCATCATTTCAATCAGAGTATCTTCTGTCAGGTCAGATACCGGTTTTTCGCCGATAAACTGACCGTCACGGAACACCGTCACATCATCACAAATCTCAAAAATCTCTTTCAGACGGTGAGAGATATAGACAATCCCGCAGCCCTGCTCACGCAGCTCGCGGATCACACTGAAGAGTGATTCGGTTTCGGTGTCTGTCAGTGCATCTGTTGGTTCATCCATAATGATGACTTTCGACTCAAAACTGAGCACCTTGGCGATTTCCACCATCTGCTGATCGCCGATAGACAATTCAGCCACCAGCCGGTGGCTGCTGTAAGTGAGATTCAGACGGGCCAGTAATTTATCCGCTTCGGCATACATTTTTTTCCAGTCAATGTTACCGAAACGGCCGGTAAACTCGCGGCCGAGGAAAATGTTTTCTGCAATCGTCAGTTCCGGGATCAGGTTCAGTTCCTGATGAATAATCCCGATACCGGCTTCCTGAGACGATTTCGGTCCCGTAAACTGACGCTCCTGCCCCAGAAACAGAATCTGACCGGCATCTTTTTTGTAGATCCCGGTCAGCACTTTCATCATGGTGGATTTACCGGCGCCGTTCTCTCCGACCAGCGCCATCACTCTGCCGGGATAAACCCGCAGGGCAGCACCGGATAAGGCTTTCACACCCGGGAAAGCTTTATCGATACCTTTGAGTTCAAGTAACGGTTCCATAAACACCTCAGAATGTCACGCCGGAGAACAGCATCACATTGGCAAATGGTGTGCACTCACCGGTCCGGATCACGGCACGGCTGTTTTGTGTCTGTAACTTGAAAGAGGCGTGAGTCACATACTGAATCTGAATCACATTACCCTGCTGTAATTCCAGCGCTTTCAGATGTGCCACGATAGCATCGTGCAGCTCACTGTTATGTGTCTGGATATCTTCCGCCATCAGTGCGGCTTCCACCTGCATCTCCTGCGTGATGACTTTAAACACCGACATAAAATCAGGCACACCCTGTGTTAATGCCAGATCAATACGTGGTGTGGCGGGCGGAATAGGCAGCCCGGCATCAGCAACAGTAATATGGTCGGTATGACCCAGACGCGCGATAACCGCGGAGACATCACTGTTCAGTAAAGCCCCTTTCTTCATAAAATCCTCCTGAGCGAAACGTTTCGCTTTTAAACTATGGTAGGAAAAATACGGGAAAACTCAATGTTCATCCATAAAAAATGTGATGGTGATCGAAACGTTTCGCTTAAGAATGTGTTAAATGAAAAAGCTAACTGATTGAATGAGTTATAGCTGAATGGATTCAATTATACTGACATAAAAATCCTGCTGTTTATCCGCTGACATTGATCATTCACCTGCTGAATATCCCCATTACAGGCCCATTCTTTATAAAACCATTACACCACAAACAAGTTATGACATCGCAGAGCATCACCGGGTGTTGTTATATTTATTTTCCCCCGCACCGGAGATTATCTTATGATGAAAAAAACTGTATTCGCTTTTACGCTTTCCTGTTTACTGGCCTCACCAGCGTTCTCTCACGGCTATATCACTGAGCCGGCTTCACGGGCAGCAAACTGCAAAACAGGTAAAAATCCTGCTCACATGTGTGGTGCCGTCCAATGGGAACCACAAAGTATTGAAGCATTATCCGGATATCCTGAAGGATATTATCCGCCGGACGGCCAGCTTGCCAGTGGTGGTATTGAGCGCTTTCTGCCGCTCGATGTTCCCCGTGATAACTGGCATCAGATGACGGTAAAACCGGGAACAACTATGTTCACCTGGAAAATTACAGCGGCCCACAAAACCCGTAACTGGCGTTACTACATCACCAGACCGGACTGGCACCCCGGCGAATCACTGACACGGGCTTCATTTGAAACCAAACCATTCTGTTTTTATGACGGAAAAAATCAGATACCACCGCAGTCAGTGACGCATCAGTGCAATATCCCTGAACGTAAAGGTGCACAGATCATTTACGGTGTATGGGAAATCGCGGATACCGCCAACAGTTTCTATCAGGTGATTGATGTCCGGTTTGACTGATATTCTGTTTTACTGATTAACCACATTGCCGGCGGATACCGGCAATTTTTTTATCACTATTTACGCAAAAAGCAGAAGAAACGTGATATTACGCAGTAAACGCGATAGCTTTTTTAGTTTATAAACGCAGAAACTGCATCAGTAAATTCACGGGAGTCCCATGCAACGTTCTGAACGTATTGCCCGGCTGAGCCGCCACCTGGAATCCGGGCTGTATGAACGACAGCACGCCATCCGGCTCTGCTTACTGGCCACCCTCAGCGGGGAAAGTGTTTTTCTGCTCGGCCCGCCGGGAATTGCCAAAAGTATGATTGCACGGCGCATGAAACTGATTTTCAGTGACGCCCGTGCCTTTGAGTATCTGATGACCCGCTTCTCCACCCCGGAGGAGATCTTCGGTCCGCTCTCGATTGCAGCACTGAAAGATGAAGGGAAATACCAGCGCATCACGCAGGGATATCTGCCGGATGCGGAAATCGTGTTTCTCGACGAAATCTGGAAAGCGGGTCCCGCAATCCTCAACACCCTGCTGACCGCGATTAACGAACGCAAATACCGCAACGGCGACAGCGAAAATGCTATCCCGATGCGGCTGCTGGTGGCCGCCTCCAACGAACTGCCGGACGATGACAGCAGCCTGGAAGCACTCTATGACCGGATGCTGATCCGTTTATGGCTGGATAAACTTCAGGAAAAACAGAGCTTCCGCGCCATGCTTATCAGCACACCGGGGGCATCGGATGAACAGATCCCCGCGCATCTGCAGGTAACCGATGAGGAATACCATCAGTGGCAGGAAGAAATTGACCGTGTTGTGCTGACCGATCAGATATTTGAACTGATTTATCAGCTGCGTCAGCAGATTGAGCGGCTGGATAACGCACCGTATATCTCAGACCGGCGCTGGAAAAAGGCACTGCGGCTGTTACAGGCCAGTGCGTTTTTCAACGACCACAGCAGTATCACACCTCTTGACCTGATTTTGCTGAAAGATTGCCTGTGGCATGATTCCGCCTCACTGAAATCTGTTCCGCAACTGCTGACACAGCTGATGTGTGAGCAGGCCTATCAGCAGCGCAGCCTGTTACTGAAACTGGAAAAATACTATCAGGAATGGATACTGGAAACGCAGACTCAGCAACAGCGGGATGCCTTCAGTGTGATCCGCAGCAGTGCCCGTTTCGGGCGCAAAGTCAGTTACGCTCTGCCGGATACGCTGCCGCCGGGCCCGGTCACCCTTTTTCTGCATAACCCGCTGACATTACATGATATGACAGTCACTCATGTGACTATTGAACGCAGTGCCTTTGATACCTTTTTTGATAAAGGCGTCTTTGATAAAGGTGGGAACATTGCGGCAAAACTCAACGGCATCGGCTTTACCCAGTCTGTTTCCGCCGCCGTCAATGATAACGGCCTTCTGGAACTGCGTGATGTCAGTCTGCGCAGCAGCACCCTGTTCCCGGCGGGTACCGAAAGCCGGATGACAGAGGCGCAGAAGCAAATCTGGCTGGATAAGCTTTCGGTGATACGCCAGACACTGGTACAGCAGCGCCAGCTGTTTGCACAGCATCAGCCCGCCCTGTTTGTCAGTGATGACTGGATTGCACAGATAGAGGAAAGCTTTCTGCCGGTGGCAGAACGCCTCGATAAACTGACTCAGCAAATGAGCAGCACCCCGTGTTAAGTCTTTCAGCACTGGATCTGGCGCTGGCAGTTAATGAAGGGGAACTCATTGAGGAGATCCTGCTGACACTGCTGGCCGCTCCGCAACTGGCCTGGTTTTTTGAAAAGCATCCGCGGTTACGCCGTGCGGTGCTGACTGATATGCCGTCATGGCGGAAATCGCTGGAAGAACGGGTGAAAGAGGCACTGGTACCGGCCGCCCTGGCAAATGAGTTCCGTCTTTACCAGAAAAGTACCGCTGCAGACCGGACAGAATTTTACCGCCTGCTGCCGGAGATCCTCAAAGCGCTGGAGGACATACACTCGCCGTTCTCACCGGAAGCACACCGCCTGCACAGAGATGAGCAGGAAACCACCTCCCATCAGATATTATTCAATCAGCGCTGGCGTCTCAGCCTGATTTTACAGGTCACCACCTATCATAAAGAAATCCTGGAGCAGGAAAAAGAACAGCTCCTCGCCGAACTTCAGCAGCACCTGGCGCTGAGCGGCAATCTTGATCCGCTGATCAGTGAAAATGAGCAGGCTTCCGGTAAGTTATGGGATCTGGCGAAAGGATCACTTAAATCCCCCGGCCCGGCGGACGATCTCCTGCTGCGTTACAGCGAATTTTTAAAATCCCAGCCGGAACTGGAAAAACTGGCCTCACTGCTGGGGCGCAGCCAGACGGCAAAATCCGTTCCTCAGGACAGTGCGGTGACAGAGCCGGTCACCATTACCGAGCTGGTGCCGGATCAGACCCCGGAAGAGGTCAGCGGGGTCGGACTGAGTGATGATGTGCTGCGTCTTCTGCCCGCCGAGCTGGCGTTACTCGGCATCAGCGGTCTGGAGCTGGAATTTTACCGGAAGCTGGCCGAGAAACAGTTATACACCTACCGGTTACAGGGCGATCACTGGCAGGAACGGCAGGTGATGCGGCCTATCGTTCATCATAAAGATGAAAAACAGCCGCGCGGTCCCTTCATTATCTGTATCGATACTTCCGGCTCGATGGGCGGTTTTAATGAGCGCTGCGCCAAAGCATTTTGTCTCGCGCTGGTCAAAATCGCTATGGCCGATAACCGGCAGTGCCATGTCATGCTCTTTTCCACTGAACAGGTGCATTATGATTTTCTCGGCCCGGACGGCATCGAGCAGATGACCCGCTTTCTGCTTCAGAGTTTTAAAGGCGGAACAGACCTGGCATCCTGTCTGACAGAAGCGGCAAAACGACTGGAAACGCCGCAGTGGCGTGATGCGGATGTGGTGGTGATGTCTGACTTTATTGCCCAGCGGCTGCCGGATGAGGTGGTGAAGATGGTTAAACGTTCGCAGCAGCAGGGAAAACACCGCTTCCATGCGGTAGCCCTGTCCCATTACGGAAAGCCCGGTATCATGCGGATTTTTGATCACATCTGGCGTTTTGATACCGGCTTAAAAAATCGTCTGTTGCGCCGTTTCAGGCGGTGAGCCTCCGGGCTCACCGTACAACAGTGTATTACAGCATGTCAGTGATGGTTTCGCGCACTTCCGGTGCCCACACACTGCATTGTACCTGGCCGATATGGCTGCGCTGGAGCAGTAACATCACCAGACGTGACTGACCGATCCCGCCGCCGATAGTCTGCGGCATTTCACCGGCTGCCAGCGATTTGTGCCAGTCCAGCTCCATCCGCACCTGCTGACCGGTCAGGTCCAGCTGACGCGCCAGGGTGACCGGGTCGACACGGATCCCCATTGAGGATAACTCGAACGCATCCTGCAGTACCGGGTTCCACACGAGGATGTCCCCGTTCAGCCCTTTGTAGCCGTCACTGTTCTCAGTGGTCCAGTCATCATAATCCGGTGCACGGACATCATGGGACTCACCATGAGATAATTTACCGCCGATGCCGATTAAGAAGACGGCACCCAGTTCTTTCGCGATGGCGCGCTCACGGCCTTTGGCATCCAGGTCCGGGTAGCGTGCAAGCAGCTCTTCAGAGTGAATAAAATGAATTTGGTCCGGCAGGAACGGTGTCAGACCAAATTCCTTACTTACTGCAAGTTCTGTTTCTTTTATTGTCTGATATATTTTACTCACTGTCTGCTTCAGATAAGGCAGCGTACGCTCCTCATCTGCCATCACTTTTTCCCAGTCCCACTGATCAACATAGACAGAATGGATTGGGGTTAAGCGATCCTCATCAGGACGCAACGCTTTCATGTCGGTGTACAGACCCTGGCCCGGCTGAAAATCAAAACGCCCTAAGGTTTTGCGTTTCCATTTAGCCAGTGAATGCACGACTTCAAAGGTTGAGCCCGGCAATGATTTAACTTTCACCTGAACCGCTTTCTCGCTGCCGGATAAATTATCCTGAGTACCATCACCCACGCGGCTTAAGATTGGCCCCTGGACTTCAATAAGGCCCAGTTGTTTTTCCAGCAGACGTGAGAAGTAAGACTTCACGAAGCTGATTTGCTGCTGCTGTCGGATGAATGATTTTTCCATGATAATAATCCTTGATATGCGGAACATGTATTGCCTGTGAAATAGATTAAGCAACAGAATGGGGTATAAATTCAATATCCTTTATCAAAAATACCCTTTGCTATTTATAAAATTCATTTTTATGATACTAAAAATGAACATTCGTTAATTTAAGGGACATAAAATGGCCGAAATTTATCAGATCGACAATCTGGACCGTGACATACTTCACGCTTTAATGGCGAATGCCCGCACACCTTACGCGGAATTAGCGAAAAAATTTGCCGTCAGTCCCGGTACGATCCATGTCCGGGTAGAGAAAATGAAGCAGGCGGGTATCATCACCGGCACCCGGGTGGATATCAGTGAAAAACAGCTGGGGTTTGATGTGACCTGCTTTATCGGCATCATCCTGAAAAGTGCCAAAGATTACCCGGCCGCTCTCAAGAAACTCGATAAGCTGGATGAAGTGGTGGAAGTCTATTACACCACCGGGCAGTACAGCATCTTTATAAAGGTGATGTGCAAAACGATAGAATCTCTGCAGGACGTACTTATCAACAAGATCCAGAGTATTGATGAGATACAGTCCACTGAAACCCTGATCTCCTTACAGAACCCGATCATACGAACGATCCGCCCGTAAGAAAAAATTCTTATAACCACATTATCCACAGGTAGATCCCAGCTGTTTCACAGCGTACAATAGCGGCTCTTTACAGCAGGGGATCACCATGACCACAGTTACTCTCATTACCGGCAGTACCATGGGCAGCGCAGAATATGTTGCCGAGCATGTTGCCGAAATCCTGGAAAACGCCGGTTTTACCACAGATGTGCAGCACGGGCCGGAAGCGGACGACGTACCGCAGCAGGACAGTACCTGGTTAATTGTCACCTCCACTCACGGTGCCGGTGATCTCCCCGAAAATATACAGCCGTTCGCTGATGCCCTGCGTGAGCAGCAGCCTGATCTCAGTTCCGTCCGTTACGGGGCTATCGGGATCGGCAGCAGTGAATATGACACCTTCTGTGGTGCAGTCCGTACACTGGACGCTCTGCTCACCTCTCTGGGTGCGAAAAAAATCGGTCAGTCACTCGAAATAGATATTCAGAAACACGAGATTCCTGAAGATCCGGCTGAGATCTGGATCGAAGAATGGAAAAATTTACTCTGATTTGCTGATAAAAACAGCAATCAACTGTGGATAACTCGGGGATCAACTTGCGATCAACCCGTAGTTATTCACTGTATAAGATCACTCTCCGTCAGGCCCTGTGAATAAGTACCCGTTTTGATCCCAGCTTATACTGAACAGGATCAACGGTACTTCACAGGAAATGATCCTTTACAGTTTAATGATCTTTATGGGGATTTAACACTTATCCACAGAGGATCGCGATCCTAATAAAAGATCTAATAAAGAGATCTTTAAATAAAAAGATCTTTATATAATTACCTGCGTCTTTACCGCTCATGGTCAGACGGCAAGAGTTGAGTTATATTCTCTCCCCCGATGCGCTACTGCATTTTGTAATGAAGGTTTAACATGTTTTATCCGGATCATTTTGACGTCATTGTTATCGGCGGTGGCCACGCCGGTACTGAAGCTGCAATGGCAGCGGCACGTATGGGCCGTCAAACACTTTTACTGACTCACAATATCGACACTCTGGGTCAGATGTCCTGCAACCCTGCTATCGGTGGGATTGGTAAGGGACATCTGGTTAAAGAGATCGATGCACTCGGCGGACTGATGGCACATGCCACTGACCATGCCGGTATTCAGTTCAGAACCCTGAACGCCAGCAAAGGACCGGCAGTTCATGCCACCCGTGCTCAGGCTGACCGCGTGCTTTACCGTCTGGCAGTGCGTACAGCACTGGAAAACCAGCCTAACCTGATGATTTTCCAGCAGCCGGTTGAAGATCTTATCGTTGAAAACGATACCGTTACCGGTGCAGTGACCCGGATGGGACTGAAATTCAGAGCCAAATCTGTTGTACTGACTGTCGGGACATTCCTGGACGGCAAAATTCACATCGGGCTGGAAAACTACAGCGGCGGCCGTGCCGGTGATCCGCCGTCAGTTTCCCTGTCACACCGTCTGCGGGAACTGCCGCTGCGTGTCGGCCGCCTGAAAACAGGGACACCGCCGCGTATTGACGCCCGGACCATCGATTTTGCTCAGCTGACACCACAATTCGGTGACAACCCGATGCCGGTATTCTCCTTCATGGGCAGTGCGGATGAGCATCCTGAGCAGATGCCATGCCATATCACGTACACCAATGAAAAAACCCATGAAGTGATCCGCAATAACCTCGATCGCAGCCCGATGTATGCCGGTGTGATCGAAGGGATCGGCCCGCGTTACTGTCCGTCTATCGAAGATAAAGTGATGCGCTTTGCGGATCGCAACCAGCATCAGATCTTCCTGGAGCCGGAAGGCCTGACAAGCAATGAAATTTACCCGAACGGTATCTCCACCAGCTTACCGTTTGATGTGCAGATGCAGATTGTTCACTCGATGAAAGGCATGGAAAACGCGCGTATTGTGCGTCCGGGTTATGCTATCGAGTATGATTTCTTTGACCCCCGCGACCTGAAACAGACTCTGGAAAGCAAATACCTGCACGGCCTGTTCTTTGCCGGACAAATCAACGGCACTACCGGTTACGAAGAAGCGGCCGCTCAGGGGCTGCTGGCCGGTCTGAACGCCGCCCGCTATTCTGCCGATCAGGAAGGCTGGTTCCCGCGCCGTGATCAGGCATATATCGGCGTGCTGGTGGACGACCTGTGCACACTCGGCACCAAAGAACCGTACCGGATGTTTACCTCACGGGCGGAATACCGTCTGATGCTGCGTGAAGACAACGCAGATGCCCGTCTGACCGAAACCGGCCGTGAACTGGGGCTGGTGGATGACGCACGCTGGGCACACTTCAGTGAAAAAATGGAGCTGATCGAGAAAGAGCGTCAGCGCCTGAGAGATATCCGTGTACACCCGCAGTCCGAAAGCGTGAAAGAGATCAACGCGATCCTGAACACTCCTCTCTCCAAAGAAGCGACCGGGGAAGATCTTCTGCGCCGTCCGGAAATGGACTATAACCGTCTGATGACCCTGAGTGATTTCGCGCCGGGGGTTAATTCACCGGCAGCGGCACAGCAGGTGGAAATTCAGGTGAAATACGAAGGGTATATCTCCCGTCAGCAGGACGAAATTCAGCGCCAGCTGCGTAATGAGAACGCCACACTGCCTGTTGATCTCGATTACAAACAGGTGAGCGGGCTTTCCAACGAAGTGGTGGCAAAACTCAACGACCACAAACCGACTTCGATCGGTCAGGCATCGCGGATCTCCGGTATCACACCGGCTGCTATCTCTATCCTGCTGGTCTGGCTGAAAAAGCAGGGCCTTCTGCGGAGGAGTGCGTAACGGATGAGTGATTTACAGCAACAACTTTCCGCGCTGCTGCGCAGTGCGGATATCCGGCTGACCGATCAGCAGAAACAGCAGCTGACCGGCTATGTGGAGATGCTCCACAAGTGGAACAAAGCCTATAACCTGACTTCTGTCCGCCAGCCGGAACAGATGCTGGTGCGTCATATCATGGACAGTATCGTGGTCGAACCGCATCTGACCGGCAGCCGGTTTATTGATGTCGGCACCGGCCCCGGGCTTCCCGGCGTGCCGCTGGCGATTGTCCGCCCGGACTCTCACTTTGTCCTGCTCGACAGCCTGGGTAAGCGTGTACGCTTCCTGAAACAGGTACAGCATGAACTGGGGCTGAGCAACATCGAACCGGTTCAGAGCCGCGTGGAAGAGTATCAGGGCGAACCATTTGACGGGGTTATCAGTCGTGCATTTGCATCACTGGATGATATGCTCAGCTGGTGTCATCACCTGCCGGTACCGGAAACCGGGCGCTTTTTTGCACTGAAAGGCAGTGTGCCGGAAGAGGAATTAACCCGGTTACCGGAGGGGATTTCTCTCGTCAGTGTTGAAAAACTGGTCGTGCCGCAACTTGACGAGCAGCGCCATCTGGTGATTCTTAAAGCAAATTGAGTTTGCTGTACGTCAAAAAACAGAAATATTTTTAAGGGGACGGAGTCAGCGCATTTTCTGCACCGTCCCTTTGTTTTGCCGGAGACGAAAATAAAATGCGTAACGGGGCCGTTACAAAGTGACAACGGCAGATTGGTTACTTTCCGGTAAGTTTATCTGCGAAAAATTTCATGCCGGATCGTTTTTACTGATAACGCATTATTTCAAAATTATTTATTTTATTTAAAATTAATCTGTAAATATCAGTTAAATGTTTATTTTTTTGATTAACTGGTTGATAGATATTGCTATTTTTACAACCGCTGATCGCTATAAAATGTTAATTTAACTAATGTATTTTATGTTATGTGATTTTTGTCACGTTTCAGAAATGAGTTGCACGTCGTATTCCGAGGTAGGGTAGACTCTATTTTTTGTACGATTTGTGGCGGCGGCAAAGAAATTAAATTTTTATTCACTTTTTCGCTACTTATTGATTGAAAACAATCTGGCTGCCCGTATAATTTGCACGTTTTTGTCTCTTGACACTCTCGCTCAAAGGCAGTTTTATACATCATTCAGTAAGCCTGACCCCGGAAGGTGCACACGGAGAAACTAAATGTCATGTCTGTCTCCCTTTTCAACGGAAAATTGACCAAAAAACTGTTGTTTTTGCAGTTTATGACGTTTGTTGTTCTTAGTGCGCTTTTTTGCATAAAAAGTATCGAGTGGGGTGCTTCCGCGCTGGCCGGGGGAGTTGCCGCATGGATACCGAATGCGATTTTTTTGCTGATCAGTAACCGGCAGAAAGCGCATGAGGAACCGCAGTCGTACCGGATTGCATGGTTTTTTGTGGTAGGGGAAGGGTTTAAAGTTATCTTCGCGATAGCGATACTGATGATTGCTTTAGGAGTGTTTAAAGCGGCAGTTGCACCACTGGTCTTGACCTATTTAGCGGTGCTTTTCGTGCAGATTATCGCACCGGCCGTGCTAAGCGGTTAGCGGTTTTAACAACAAAGGGTAAGAGGCATCATGTCTGCATCAGGAGAAAGTTTAACCACAAAAGAGTATATCGGTGGCCACCTGAATAACCTTCAGCTGGACCTGAATACTTTCGAGTTGGTCAATCCCCATGCGAACGCGACTCCATCTTTTTGGACGCTGAACATTGACTCCCTTTTCTTCTCAGTCGTATTAGGTATTTTCTTTTTATGGCTTTTCAGAAGGGTGGCAAAGAAAGCGACAAGTGGCGTTCCCGGGAAATTTCAGACTGCGGTAGAAATGCTTATCGGCTTCGTTGACAGCAACGTCCGTGATATGTATCACGGCAAGAGCAAGGTTATTGCACCTCTCGCATTAACTGTGTTCGTGTGGGTGCTGCTGATGAACGCACTGGACTTATTACCAATCGACTTCATTCCGTATATCGGTGAACACATCCTCGGTTTACCTGCGCTGCGTATCGTTCCGACCGCAGACGTAAGTATCACACTGTCGATGGCGATTGGTGTATTCGTTCTTATCCTCTTTTACAGCTTCAAGATGAAAGGCGTGAAAGGATTTGCAAAAGAGCTGACATTACAGCCTTTTAATCATCCGTTATTCATTCCTGTCAACCTGATTCTGGAAGGGGTAAGCCTGCTGTCAAAACCTGTTTCCCTCGGTCTGCGACTGTTTGGGAACATGTATGCAGGTGAGCTGATCTTCATTCTTATTGCAGGTCTGCTACCGTGGTGGTCACAATGGTTACTGAGCCTTCCGTGGGCGATTTTCCACATACTGATTATTACGTTACAAGCCTTTATTTTCATGGTTCTGACGATCGTCTATCTGTCGATGGCGTCTGAAGAGCATTAATTTTATTACCAATAACTGTGATTTAACTGAAACAAACTGGAGACTGTCATGGAAAACCTGAATATGGATCTGCTGTACATGGCTGCCGCTGTAATGATGGGCCTGGCGGCTATCGGTGCTGCGATCGGTATCGGCATCCTCGGTGGGAAATTTTTAGAAGGCGCTGCACGCCAGCCGGATTTAATCCCTCTGCTGCGTACTCAGTTCTTCATCGTAATGGGTCTGGTTGACGCCATCCCGATGATTGCTGTGGGTCTGGGCTTGTATGTAATGTTTGCGGTTGCGTAGTGATACGGCCACTCCCGGATATTTACATCAACTCAATTAGATAAAGAGGTATTGTGCTGTGAATCTTAACGCAACAATCCTCGGCCAGGCCATCGCGTTTGTCCTGTTTGTTTTGTTCTGTATGAAGTATGTATGGCCACCGATCATGGCGGCCATTGAAAAACGTCAGAAAGAAATTGCTGACGGTTTATCTTCCGCAGAACGTGCTAAAAAGGACCTGGACTTAGCGCAAGCCAATGCGACCGACCAAATGAAAAAAGCGAAAGCGGAAGCATCTGCCCTGATCGATCAAGCGAATAAACAACGCGCTCAGATCATCGATGAGGCAAAAGCAGAAGCGGAAGTTGAGCGTAGCAAAATCATAGCACAGGCGCAGGCGGAAATTGACGCCGAACGCAAACGTGCTCGTGAAGAGTTACGTAAACAGGTCGCCATTTTAGCTGTCGCGGGTGCCGAGAAAATTATTGAACGTTCCGTGGATGAAGCTGCTAACAGCGACATCGTTGATAAACTTGTCGCTGAACTGTAAGGAGGGTGGGGCATGTCAGAAATCGTTACTGTAGCTCGCCCCTACGCCAAAGCAGCTTTTGACTTTGCTGTGGAAAACCGGGCCGTTGAAAAATGGCAGGATATGCTGGCATTTGCCGCTGAAGTGACACGCAATGAGCAGATCGACGATCTGATTTCCGGTTCTTTTGCTCCGGAAACCCTGGCTCAGGCGTTTATCACTGTTTGCGGTGAGCAGATTGACGAGCATGTTCAGAACCTGGTTCGTATCATGGCTGAGAATGGTCGCTTAGTGACCCTGCCGGAAGTTAGCCGTCAGTTCGCAACACTGCGGGCTGCGCTGGAGTCAACTGTTGAGGTTGAAGTCACTTCAGCCGGCGAACTCAATGAACAGCAGCTGGCGAAAATTTCTGCAGCGATGGAAAAACGTCTGTCACGCAAAGTTAAGCTGAATTGCAAAATTGATAAGTCAGTTATCGCGGGGTTTGTATTGCGCGCCGGTGACCTTGTCATCGACAACAGCATTCGCAATCGACTCGAGCGTTTAACCGACGTCTTGCAGTCTTAAGGGGACTGGAGCATATGCAACTGAATTCCACCGAAATCAGCGAACTGATCAAGCAGCGCATTGCTCAGTTCAATGTCGTGAGTGAAGCTCACAACGAAGGTACGATTGTCTCCGTCAACGACGGTATCATTCGTATCCACGGTTTAGCCGAAGTTATGCAGGGTGAGATGATCTCTCTGCCGGGCAACCGTTATGCTATCGCACTGAACCTGGAGCGCGACTCTGTTGGTGCGGTTGTGATGGGTCCTTATGCCGACCTGGCAGAAGGCATGAAAGTCAAATGTACCGGTCGTATTCTGGAAGTGCCGGTTGGCCGTGGCCTGTTAGGCCGTGTGGTCAACACCCTGGGTGAGCCTATCGATGGTAAAGGCCAGGTTGAGCACGATGGTTTCTCACCTGTCGAAGTTATCGCACCGGGTGTTATCGACCGTCAGTCCGTTGATCAGCCTGTACAGACCGGTTATAAGTCTGTCGATGCGATGATTCCAATCGGCCGTGGTCAGCGTGAGCTGATTATCGGTGACCGTCAGACCGGTAAAACCGCACTGGCAATCGATGCAATCATCAACCAGCGTGATTCCGGCATCAAATGTATTTACGTCGCAATTGGTCAGAAAGCGTCCACTATTGCTAACGTTGTCCGTAAATTAGAAGAGCACAATGCGCTGGCCAACACAATCGTTGTGGTCGCGAGTGCGTCTGAATCTGCGGCACTGCAATACCTGGCTCCGTATTCCGGTTGTGCAATGGGTGAATACTTCCGTGACCGCGGTGAAGACGCGTTAATCATTTATGATGACCTGTCAAAACAAGCGGTTGCTTACCGTCAGATCTCCCTGCTGCTCCGTCGTCCGCCCGGACGTGAAGCATATCCCGGTGACGTTTTCTATCTGCATTCCCGTCTGCTGGAACGTGCTGCGCGTGTTAACGCGGAATATGTGGAAGCGTTTACCAAGGGTGAAGTGAAAGGCAAAACCGGTTCTCTGACCGCGCTGCCAATCATCGAAACTCAGGCAGGGGACGTATCAGCGTTCGTTCCGACTAACGTTATCTCCATCACTGATGGTCAGATCTTCCTGGAATCCGCGCTGTTCAACGCCGGTATCCGTCCTGCGGTTAACCCGGGGATCTCCGTATCCCGTGTGGGTGGTGCAGCACAGACCAAGATCATGAAAAAACTGTCCGGTGGTATCCGTACCGCTCTGGCACAGTATCGTGAACTGGCGGCGTTCTCACAGTTCGCATCTGACCTTGATGATGCAACCCGTAAACAGCTTGACCACGGTCAGAAAGTTACCGAGTTGCTGAAACAGAAACAGTATGCACCAATGTCAGTGGCACAACAGTCTCTGTCACTGTATGCAGCTGAGCGTGGTTACCTGGAAGATATCGAAATTTCGAAAGTCGTGCCGTTTGAAGCTGCTCTGATTGGCTACGCCACTCGTGAACATGCTGATCTTCTGAAAGAAATCGACCAGACGGGTAGCTATAACGATGATATCGAAGCGAAGTTGAAAAACGTGCTCGATACCTTCAAGGCGACTCAGTCCTGGTAATACTAAACGGCCTGTGTGAACAGTACAGGCCGTCTGGTTCATGAGGAGAGCAAATGGCCGGCGCAAAAGAGATACGTTCTAAGATCGCCAGCGTACAAAATACGCAGAAGATCACTAAAGCGATGGAAATGGTCGCGGCGTCCAAAATGCGTAAAACGCAGGACCGCATGGCGGCCAGCCGTCCTTATGCAGAGACCATCCGCAGTGTGATTGGTCACATTGCATTAGGTAATCTGGAATATAAACATCCATACCTCGAAGAACGCGAGGTTAAGCGTGTCGGGTACCTGGTTGTTTCTACCGACCGTGGTTTGTGTGGTGGTTTGAACATTAACCTGTTCAAGAAGCTGATTGTCGAAATGAAAGACTGGTCTGACAAAGGTGTTCAGACTGATCTGGCTCTGATCGGGTCCAAAGCAACATCATTCTTCTCCTCTGTGGGCGGGAATGTGGTTGCTCAGGTAACCGGCATGGGGGATGACCCGTCGCTGGCTGACCTTATCGGTTCGGTAAAAGTCATGCTTCAGGCCTACGACGAAGGTCGTCTTGACAAGCTGTACATTGTAACTAACCGGTTTGTGAATACCATGTCTCAGGTTCCGACCATTGTTCAGGTTCTGCCGTTACCGCCAAGCGATGACGAAAACCTGAAGAAGAAAACCTGGGATTATTTATACGAACCTGATCCTAAAGCGTTACTGGATTCCCTTTTACGGCGCTACATCGAAGCGCTGGTATACCAGGGCGTTGTGGAAAACCTGGCCAGTGAGCAGGCCGCCCGTATGGTTGCAATGAAAGCTGCAACTGATAACGGCGGTAACATGATCAAAGAGCTGAATTTAGTTTACAACAAAGCGCGTCAGGCAAGCATTACACAAGAACTCACCGAGATTGTGTCCGGTGCTGCCGCGGTTTAACACCCGGGTTTTACGAATTACGTAGAGGATTCAAGATGGCTACTGGAAAAATCATCCAGGTTATCGGCGCCGTTGTGGACGTCGAATTTCCTCAGGATGCAGTACCGAAAGTGTACGATGCGCTTGAGGTAACAAATGGTAAAGAAAAACTGGTGCTGGAAGTTCAGCAGCAGTTAGGCGGCGGGGTTGTCCGTTGTATCGCTATGGGTACATCTGATGGTCTGAGCCGTAATCTGGAAGTAACCGATTTAGGCCACCCGATCGAAGTCCCTGTCGGCGTGAAAACCTTAGGACGTATCATGAACGTTCTGGGTGATCCGATCGATATGAAAGGTGACATCGGCGCAGAAGAAAAATGGTCTATTCACCGTGCTGCACCAACATACGAAGAACTGTCTAACTCCCAGGAACTGCTGGAAACAGGTATCAAAGTAATGGACCTGATCTGCCCGTTCGCGAAGGGTGGTAAAGTCGGTCTGTTCGGTGGTGCGGGTGTGGGTAAAACCGTAAACATGATGGAACTGATCCGTAACATCGCGATCGAGCACTCCGGTTACTCTGTATTCGCAGGGGTCGGTGAGCGTACCCGTGAAGGTAACGACTTCTATCATGAAATGACAGACTCCAACGTTCTGGACAAAGTATCACTCGTGTACGGCCAGATGAACGAGCCACCGGGAAACCGTCTGCGCGTTGCTCTGACCGGTCTGACCATGGCGGAAAAATTCCGTGATGAAGGCCGCGACGTACTGCTGTTCGTTGATAACATCTACCGTTATACCCTGGCCGGTACTGAAGTATCCGCGCTGTTAGGCCGTATGCCTTCAGCGGTAGGTTACCAGCCGACTCTGGCGGAAGAAATGGGTGTGCTTCAGGAACGTATCACATCGACCAAAACAGGCTCTATCACGTCTGTACAGGCCGTTTACGTCCCTGCGGATGACTTAACTGACCCGTCTCCTGCAACCACGTTCGCCCACCTTGATGCGACCGTCGTTCTGAGCCGTCAGATTGCGTCTCTGGGTATCTACCCTGCGGTTGACCCGCTGGATTCCACCAGCCGTCAGCTTGACCCGCTCGTTGTTGGTCAGGAGCACTACGATGTTGCCCGTGGCGTACAGTCAATCCTCCAGCGTTATCAGGAACTGAAAGATATCATCGCAATCCTCGGGATGGATGAGCTGTCAGAAGAAGATAAACTGGTTGTTGCACGTGCCCGTAAAATCCAGCGCTTCCTGTCTCAGCCGTTCTTCGTGGCAGAAGTCTTCACCGGTTCACCGGGTAAGTTCGTTTCCCTGAAAGACACTATCCGTGGCTTTAAAGGTATCCTGGAAGGTGATTACGATCATCTGCCGGAGCAGGCGTTCTACATGGTTGGTACCATCGAAGAAGCTGTGGAAAAAGCGAAGAAGATTTAATCCGGTTGACAGGAGGCTGATATGTCTGCAATGACGTTTCACCTGACGGTAGTAAGTGCCGAAAAACAACTGTTTAAGGGCTTAGTCCAGAAGATTCAGGTGACAGGCAGTGAAGGTGAGCTGGGTATTTACCCGATGCATACCCCGCTGCTGACTGCCATAAAACCGGGCATGGTACGGATTGTTAAGCAATTTGGTGAAGAAGAGCTTATCTACCTTTCAGGCGGAATGCTCGAAGTACAGCCAAACGGCGTTATCGTACTTGCGGACACGGCTATCCGTGCAAACGATCTGGATGCTGCACTGGCGATGGAATCAAAACGCCGCGCAGAAGAAAACATCCGGAAAGCACATGGTGACGTGGATTATGCTCAGGCATCAGCCGAACTGGCAAAAGCAATTGCAAAATTACGTGTAATTGACGAATTAGCCAAGAAGATGATGTAACCGAGGCAGTTAAAATATAAAAGCCAGTCAGTATCCGCTGACTGGCTTTTTTGCGTTGCGAAATATGTGGTATTTTCGTGTGTAAACAGGTTTACTTGGCACTCTAAAAGAGGAGCGATCAGATTTCTTATGTCTACGAATGCTAAAAGTGTGGTAATTCTCGCTGCGGGTAAAGGTACCCGGATGTACTCCGCGCTGCCGAAGGTGTTACATCACCTGGCGGGCAAACCGATGGTTCAGCATGTGATTGATACTGCCCTTTCACTGGGCGCACAGAATGTGCATCTGGTTTACGGACACGGCGGTGATTTATTACAGAATACGCTGTCGGATCAGAATCTGAACTGGGTTTTACAGGCAGAACAACTGGGAACCGGGCATGCGATGCAGCAGGCTGCACCTCACTTTGCCGATGACGAAGATATTCTGATGCTGTACGGCGATGTTCCGCTGATCGCGGCTGAAACCCTGGAACGCCTGATGGCGGTCAAACCGGAAGGCGGCATTGGCCTGCTGACGGTGATCCTGGATAACCCGGCGGGTTACGGCCGCATCATCCGTGAAAACGGACTGGTGACCGGGATTATCGAACAGAAAGATGCCTCTGAAGAGCAGCAGAAAATCAAAGAAATCAATACCGGTATTCTGGTTGCCAATGGTGGTGATCTCAAACGCTGGTTAGCAAAACTGAACAACAATAATGCGCAGGGTGAATTTTATATCACCGATATTATTGCCATTGCGCATCAGGAAGGACGTCGTATTGAGACGGCTCATCCGGAAAAACTGAGTGAAATGGAAGGGGTGAATAACCGCCTTCAGCTCGCGGCGCTGGAGCGTATTTATCAGCGTGAACAGGCTGATCGTCTGTTGCTCGAAGGTGTGATGATTCTGGATCCGGCGCGTTTTGACCTGCGCGGCACTCTGACACACGGCAAAGATGTCATCATTGACGTGAATGTCATTATCGAAGGCAATGTGACTCTCGGTAATAATGTGGTAATTGGCGCCGGTTGTGTGCTGAAAGATTGCGTTATCGGTGATGGCTCGGTGCTCAGCCCGTATACCGTGGTGGAATCATCTGAAATGGCCCGCGACTGTACTGTCGGTCCGTTTGCCCGTCTGCGTCCCGGCTCTGTGCTGGCAGACAAAGCCCATGTCGGCAACTTTGTTGAAATGAAGAAAGCGACACTCGGCGTCGGCTCCAAAGCCGGACATCTCAGCTACCTGGGGGATGCGGAAATCGGTAACGATGTGAATATCGGTGCCGGAACCATCACCTGTAACTATGATGGTGCAAACAAATTCAAAACGGTAATCGGCGATGATGTTTTTGTCGGCTCTGATACTCAGCTGGTGGCGCCGGTCACTATCGGGAAAGGCGCGACCGTCGGTGCCGGTACAACCGTAACAAAAGATGTGGGTGATAATGAACTGGTGATAAGCCGGGTCAGACAAACCCAGATTGCCGGCTGGAAACGTCCGGTAAAAATGAAAAAGTAAATACAATAATAACCCCATATCTACACAGCCCGGGGACACGGCAACGCCGTAAAAACAATCAGGCAGGACATCGTTAAATCAGGAATTTACAACTATGTGTGGAATTGTTGGTGCAGTAGCACAACGTGATATCGCTGAAATTCTGTTAGAAGGGCTTCGTCGTCTGGAATACCGCGGGTATGACTCTGCCGGTATGGCGGTTGTGGACAGCGAAGGGCACCTGACCCGCCTGCGTGAAGTCGGTAAAGTGAAAATGCTGGCGGAAGAAGCAGAAAAAACGCCGGTTTCCGGCGGCACCGGTATCGCGCACACACGCTGGGCAACGCATGGCGAGCCTCTGGAACGCAACGCACACCCGCATGTTTCCGGAAATATCGCCGTTGTTCATAACGGTATTATTGAAAACTACAGTGAATTACGGGAATTACTGAAAGGCCGCGGCTATCAGTTCACTTCCGACACTGACACTGAAGTTATCGCACACCTGGTGAACTGGGAACATGCACAGGGCGGTACGCTGCGTGAAGCCGTACAGCGCGCTATCCCGCAGCTGCGCGGTGCATACGGTACGGTGATTATGGATTCCCGCACACCGGAACTGCTGGTTGCTGCCCGTTCAGGCAGCCCGCTGGTGGTCGGCCTGGGTGTCGGTGAAAACTTCCTCGCTTCTGATCAACTGGCACTGCTGCCGGTTACCCGCCGCTTTATCTACCTGGAAGAAGGGGATATCGTCGAAATTACCCGCCGTCATGTTCATATTTTTGACCGCAATGGTGATGAAGCAGAACGCGATGTGATTGAATCCAACGTTCAGTATGATGCCGGTGATAAAGGTATTTACCGTCATTATATGCAGAAAGAGATCTATGAGCAGCCGCTGGCCATCAAAAACACGATGGAAGGGCGTCTGCGCAATGAAACGGTCGAATTCAGCGAGCTGGGTGAAAAAGCCCGTGATGTGCTGTCCGGTATTGAGCATATCCAGATTGTTGCCTGCGGTACGTCATTCAACGCCGGGATGGTCTCCCGCTACTGGTTTGAAGCTCTGGCAGGTATTCCGTGTGATGTGGAAATCGCCTCTGAATTCCGTTACCGCAAACCGGCCTGCCGTAAGAACAGCCTGCTGATCACCATTTCACAATCCGGTGAAACCGCTGATACCCTGGCGGCACTGCGCCTGGGTAAAGAGCTGGGCTATCTGACCTCGCTGGCTATCTGTAACGTTGCCGGTTCATCACTGGTGCGTGAATCTGATTTTGCTGTGATGACCAAAGCCGGGACTGAAATCGGTGTGGCCTCCACCAAGGCATTCACTACTCAGCTGACTGTTCTGCTGATGCTGGTGGCTTACCTCGGCCGCCTGAAAGGCAAAGGTGAAGCGCTGGAGCACAGTATTGTGACTGCACTGCATGCGCTGCCGAGCCGTATTGAGAGTATGCTGTCTCAGGATAAAGTCATTGAGCAGCTGGCGGAAGATTTCTCAGACAAGAGCCACGCACTGTTCCTGGGCCGCGGGGATCAGTTCCCGATCGCGGTGGAAGGCGCGCTGAAACTCAAAGAGATCTCCTATATCCACGCAGAAGCCTATGCCGCCGGTGAATTAAAACACGGTCCGCTGGCACTGATTGACGCGGATATGCCGGTCATTATCGTGGCACCAAACAACGAACTGCTGGAAAAACTGAAATCCAACATTGAAGAAGTCCGTGCCCGTGGTGGTCTGCTGTATGTCTTCGCAGATAAAGACGCCGGTTTCAGCGACAGCGAAAATATGAAAATTATTCCGCTGCCGTATGTGGAAGAGCTTATTGCTCCAATCTTCTACACCATCCCGTTACAACTGCTCTCTTATCACGTTGCCTTAATTAAAGGTACTGATGTGGATCAGCCGCGTAACCTGGCGAAATCAGTGACGGTTGAATAAGCTGAGCCTGATTTAGTTTCAGATAATTAATTAGTAAAGCCCGGCGCGTATCACCGTGATACACGCCGGGCTTTTTCTATCCCGCCATTCTCATCCTTAAGAAAAACAACATCATTATTTGACTAATAATCATATTTATAAACTAAATGTGATTAGGTTCACTTACTTATCAGTAATAGAATTTGAATTTATTTCTTTAATAACCAATTATATAGAAAGCCAAAAGAAAAAATAAATTAAGATTCAGGCACTAAAAATATCGCAAAATACCAATACTGGAGTAAGTTATGCTTAAACATATCAGTATAAGAACCGTCATTGTCGTCTTTCTCATCTGTAATTTCACTACAATTAATATTATCTTTCTCTTGCCCCTGTCCGCACTAATTAAATTAGTAATGCTTAATATTGTTAGTGTTTTTACGTTCGCCTGCTCATGGTTTTACATTACGAAGTATCTGGTTATGCCGATCAATGCCGTGAAAAACAGTATTGATGAGGTTAACGCCGGTAACTTGTCGGTGCGGATCCCGGTATTTGGTAATAACTGTGCCGGACGCCTGATCCCCGGGGTGAATCAGCTGGCGGAAAGCCTTTCTCTGCTGGTCAGTGAAATTCGCAGCTCATCAGATTCCGCATCTGTGTTGTCTGAGCAACTGGCAATGCGCAGTTTTGAGCTGTCTGCCAAGACGGAGCAGCAATCAGCCATGCTGGTGGAAACAGCGGCCAATATGGAGGAGATTGCCGCCGGGACTAAAAATAATGCGGAGAATACGGTGCTGGTCAGTGAGCATGCACAGGAAGCAACGGTGTTTGCCGGACATGGCGGTAAGCTGATGGAGGAAGTGGCCACCAATATGCATTCTATTAATGAATGCACCAATAAGATGACTGAAATCATCACCCTGATTGATTCCATTGCCTTCCAGACCAACATTCTGGCGCTGAATGCCGCTGTAGAGGCTGCCCGTGCCGGTGAGCACGGCAGAGGGTTTACTGTTGTGGCCGGTGAGGTCAGAAATCTGGCTCACCGCAGTTCAGAATCAGCGAAAAATATTAAATCCCTGATTGCGGTGACAACCGATAATGTTAAGCAGGGAGAGGATATTGTTCACCGCGCCGAAGTGAATATGAATAAGATTGTTGAGGGTGCGGAGCGGGTAAACGGCCTGATGGCGCAGATCTCTGTTTCCACACAACAGCAGCAGCAGGGGATTGAGCAGATAGCAACGGCCCTTTCCGAGCTGGAACAGGCAACTCAGGGCAGTGTGATGATCGCCGATGAGCTTGCCGGTTCTTCTGATGCGCTTAAGGCTCAGGTTGCGGATTTACAGTCACGGACACGGGATTTCCGCCTGACGGATCACGCCGCTGCTCAGTCACACAGCAAACCGGCATTAAACACCGGTAAACGGGTTGCGCGGTTTGCCGCATCAGCTCAGGCATGATTGCCGAAAACCTGAATTGCCTGCTGTAATCGCGAGGAGCGCCGTGTCAGTTCAGAGGTGGCACCGGTGACATTATTGACCATTTCAGTATTGTTGCCGGTCATGGTGCCGATACGGGCGACGGATTCATTGATAAGTTCCAGTGCCTGAGTCTGTTCTTTGGTGGCAAGACCGATTTCATTGATCATGGATGACATTTTCAGCACATCGGTGACCATTTCCCCGAGCTGGGTTTCGGTCTGCTCTGCCATTGTCACGCCGGTGCGGACATTGGCCGCGTTTTTCTCAATCAGGGTTTTTATCTCTTTGGCGGCAGAGGCGGAATGCAGCGCCAGGTTGCGCACCTCTGCGGCCACAACAGAAAAGCCCCGTCCGGCATCCCCTGCACGGGCGGCTTCCACCGACGCATTCAGCGCCAGAATGTTAGTCTGAAAAGCAATACGGTCAATCACACCGATGATATCAACAATCTGATTATTATCCGCAGAAATGGTATGCATCATATCGATGGTTTTCTGCATAGTTTCGTTGCTTTGTGTTGCGCTGTTACTCGCATTACCGGCGATATTCATCGTCAGATAAACACTCTCGGCAGTCTGCTGCACTGCACTGCTGATTTCCTCAATGGCGACTGCGGTTTGCTGCAGATGGGCGGATGCCTCTTCAGAGCGGGTATGCAGCGCGGTGGTTTCCTGTGAAACCCGCTGGTTGATAGCGCGGATCCCGGCAACCTGTGTGCTGACATCATCCACCAGCGAGTTCAGATTAAGCCCGGATTGATTCACCAGGCGCATCAGTAATCCGATCTCATCAACCCTGTCCATATGCACCGGATCCGGTTTCCGCCCGGAAACGACTTTTTTCATCTGTGACAGCAGTAATTTAACCGGCTGAGAGACTTGTGACTGAAGGTAAACCGACAGCAGAATAAATAAAGCCGCCACACCACCTGCCTGAATAAACGGATTTAACGGTGAAAATACCAGAGCCAGAGTTAATAACATTACAGTTAATAAGGAATAATTAATCCGCTGCCCGACCGGCAGCCATTTCAGTAATGATAAAAATGCCAGTTTACCTTTACGGATAATAATACCTTTAAAAAGACGATATCCGTTTAATTTATTACTCTTTAACCTGCTGTAAAGTGAGGCGCTTTTTTTTATTTCATCACGGGTTGGTACTGTCCGGACAGAAATATAGCCTGTCAGTTTTTTATCGTGCCAGACCGGGGTGACATTTGCCCGCACCCAGTAATGGTCGCCGTTACGGCAGCGGTTCTTGATAATACCTGTCCAGCTGTCACCCTGCTGCAGGGTATACCACATATCGGCAAAGGCTGCCGGGGGCATGTCCGGGTGGCGGATAATATTATGAGGCTGTCCGGTTAATTGCCCTTCCTCAAACCCGCTTGCGGTAATAAATGCAGAGTTTGCATAGGTTATATGGCTCTGAGTGTCAGTGGTTGACATTAATATTGCATTATCGTTAAGCGAGTATTCATGCTGTGTGACAGGCATGTTGTTTTTCATGATAACCCCGGGTGATATAAAATAATTAACAAATAGCCCTCCGCACTGTAAAAAAACAGTACAGAATGGTTGTTTTATTTTTTGGCTAATATATTAGCAATTGACCGGGAAATATAGATTTTTTTATTTTTAAAAATTATTTTTTGTCATGAAAATGAAACAATTTAAGCGATCTTTAATTGTTAAATTAATATTATGGTTGTTCTTTTTTATTGATGTGACAACGGTTTTTATGTTATTCGTTTTTTATATCGGATAGGAATTTTAAATTTAAATAAATCTCAGTTTCGGAATTTTTAAATCATTACTTAACCGTAATTTTCAGTCAAGACAATGGCGGCATTTTTAAGGTAAATGTGTACCGGTTATCTGGCCGGATGATCCGGAATGTGGCGCAGCGTCATTTCGGCGATATTCAGTGATTCCGGCAGAGCGATACGGTAAGTGCAGAACACTTTTCTCAGGTTCATGTCCACAACGACGGTGTCGGGTGGGCACCACACCAGTAATTGAGGTTATCCGGTGTCTGCGGCGGGTGTGATGACACCGGGTTTGCCGGAGAGGTAAAAACCGTATCACCGGCGTTGTATGTACCGCCGGAGGCATGTTCATAACGGATATCAAGATAACTGATCGGTTCAGATTCCGTGAGAAACCACTCATCATCCTCTTTTATCCAGTAACGGGGACCGAATATGCGCAGGACTTTCTGATATTTTCCGATCTGAATACCGACATCGAAAACCGGAACCGGATTATTTTCCGGTACAAACGCCGTGGCGTTAATGACAATATCGGTTTTCGGTTTATAAGGGGCTAAATCACTTTCGTACTCAATACTGGTATCAACCATTTCATTGTAGCTGACATCCGTATAATTCAGCAGGGATTGTTCCGGGGAAATAACAAGCTGGCTCTGTCCGTCACGGTTATTTATCCGGATATCATAGGTAATACGTGATGCAACGATATGAAATGTATCATGTTGCTGATTATCGCTGTCATAATTCAGCGCCGGAAAAATAGTGTGGTTGATAAAATTCATGACATTAGCCTTTATAACAGATAAAAAATCACAAAAATACGCAATTTCCCTCAGGCTGATGTAATACAAGGCAGATATAATAATATCCTATGTATAAACACGATATTTTTACGGATTCAGCCGGTTTTTAATATCGCTAATGTAGTCTTTTTCCGGGAAAAGAATATAAGAGTTAGCCGATATTCTTTTTATTATTTACCGCCCGCACCGCAGGCGGTAAATAAAGGTTTATCAGCCGGAAAAATTGAGACAGGCTGCGCCCCGGGCGCCGCCGGAATCTCCGTAGCGGGCTTTATGAATGGCGGGCAGTGAGGCAACGCCATAGAGATACTGCGGCAGGTATTCCGGCAGCAGGCGGTAAATCTCCTCAAACTGTGATAATCCGCCGCCGATCACCAGCAAATCAGGATCAAAGACACTCAGCACATTTCCCAGATAGTGCGCGAGCAGCGACATATACCGCTCAACGTGCAGTTTTGCATTATGATCACCGTCGTAGTAACGGGCGATAATATCAACTGCACTGAGCTTTTCGCCGTAAAATGCCGTGAAAATCCGCTCAAATCCGGGGCCGGAAAGATAAGTTTCAAAACAGCCGGTTTTTCCGCAGCCGCAGAGGGTCTCCGGAACCTGATGCCCGAGAAGCTTATCCCCTTCCAGCGTCATATTGATGTGGCCGATTTCACCGGCGATCCCGTTTTTCCCCGGTAACACGGTGCCGTTAATCACAAAGCCGCCGCCGACACCGGTACCGAGGATCAGCCCCAGTACTGTCGGATAGTGGCGGAATGCCGGATCCCAGGCTTCGGAGAGTGCAAAGCAGTTGGCGTCATTTTCAATTTTTACCGGGCGCTGCAATATGGTTTCCAGATCATGACGCAGCGGCTGATACTGAGCGGCAGGCACATTGGTGGTAAACACCGTTCCTTTTTCATGATTCACAATGCCGGGAACGCCGATACCGATTTTTCCTTTGCATCCGAGTTCGGTATCCGCCTGTTCTGTCAGTTGTCTGAATGCTTCAAGCAGCGCGGCGTAGCTCTCTTTCGGTGTCGCAATACGCTTTTGCCAGACCGGTTCCAGTGCTTCATTAAAAACGGCAAGCTCAATTTTCGTCCCGCCCATATCAAAACCGTAATACATGATGATTCCGCCCTGTTCTGATCACTGTTGTGTTATCCCCAGCATAAAGCACCGGCGGCCGGATGAGAACCCGTCGTCTGATATAAGTCCCGCTTCTGAACAGCGGGGGATCATCAATAAATTCACTTGCACCGTTATCTATATTTTGTCAGGTTAAGAGTATTGCAAACGCAGTTCAGATGAGAATAAAAGGAAACATCACGATGAAAAATGTGGGATTTGTCGGCTGGCGCGGGATGGTGGGGTCTGTGCTGATGCAGCGCATGACAGAAGAGCGGGATTTTGACGGGATCCGTCCGGTATTTTTCTCAACCTCGCAGAGCGGCGGGGAAGCGCCGTCATTTGGCGGACACCGCAGCACGTTACAGGATGCATTTGATATTGATGCACTGCGCGCGCTCGACATTATTATCAGCTGCCAGGGCGGCGATTACACCAATGATGTTTATCCGAAGCTGCGTCAGAGCGGCTGGGACGGCTACTGGATTGATGCGGCATCAGCACTGCGGATGAATGATGACGCCATTATTATTCTCGACCCGGTGAACGGTAAGCATATAGAAGAAGGGCTGAACCGCGGCATTAAAACATTTGTCGGCGGTAACTGTACGGTCAGCCTGATGCTGATGTCACTGGGTGGCCTGTTTGAGGCAGATTTGGTGGAGTGGGCCTCTGTGGCGACCTACCAGGCGGCATCCGGTGCCGGTGCGCGTCATATGCGTGAACTGCTGGTGCAGATGGGGGCACTGAATGCCCATGTGGTGAAAGAGTTACAGGACCCGGCGTCCGCAATTCTGGATATTGAGCGCAAAGTCACTGAATTTACCCGCAGTGGTGCATTACCGGCGGAACAGTTCGGTGTACCGCTGGCCGGGAGCCTGATCCCGTGGATTGATAAGCAGCTGGATAACGGCCAGAGCCGCGAAGAGTGGAAAGGGCAGGCGGAAACCAACAAAATCCTGTCACGCGGCCAGAACATTATTCCGGTGGATGGCCTGTGTGTCCGTATAGGCGCTCTGCGCTGCCACAGCCAGGCATTTACCCTGAAACTGAAGAAAGATCTGCCGGTTGCGGAGATTGAGTCTCTGCTGGCAGCTCATAATGAGTGGGTTCGCGTGGTTCCGAATGATCGCGATATTACCGTGCGCGAGCTGACCCCGGCGGCGGTTACCGGCACACTGAAAACGCCGGTCGGGCGCATCCGTAAACTGAATATGGGGCCGGATTATATCTCCGCGTTTACTGTGGGTGACCAGCTTCTGTGGGGTGCTGCAGAACCGTTACGCAGAATGCTGAATATTTTGCTGAAATAACGATAATAATCTGAAGATAAATTTCGATGTAGACCTATGTGTTGATTTTTTCACATGGGTCATTTTTTTTGTTTGCGTTTTGCTTTTTTTGCAGAATCTGCATCTTCTCACTGACTGAACCGGTTAAACAACCGGATGTGTGTGTTTTCTTCAGCTGAAAAATGCCTGTCAGGTCTATATTACCGGAATTATTGATACACTCCGTTTATTGTTTGTTATTTGCGCAAAATGCACCGGTAACATTTCGTTCCTGTCCCGTTTTTATTTTATTGTTAAAACTGTACACATAATATGTTGTATATCCCCGGTGCTGTTTTATAGCAGCTATTTAATCTTTCTGAGAATTAAAATCCGCGTCAGCAGCCGGAGAGACTGACTTAATGTTTATATTTAGTTGTATGTTTTAAATCACCCGCTGTATCTGTCCCTTTCCTGTTTTTTTGTCTGCTGCTCCCGGCGCTGTAAAAATGGCTTGATTCGGGTAATAAAAAAAGGCGCTGATTTCTGATCCTTCGTACCACCCGCTTTTTCCTGTCATTCATTCTTCTTTCGTTAATTTTAGTCTGTAAGTTTCTTATATAAACAGATCCGGGTTTCACAAAACCGTAACGAAATAAATAAATGTTTCTTTTGTGTTAATCCGGTTTTTTATTAACGGAATTTATTTATTATCGCCATGGTTAAATCAGATCACATAAGAAAACATAATTATTAACCTGTTTTACGGGTTTGAAAATTGCGCATTTCATAAGCTAATATACTTAGGTTGCTTCACTGAATGCACATTTTCAGCAGGAGATATCCTGTTTTTCCGTAAATTCCCGTGTTCAGAATGACAGCAGCGTTAATTAATTTTAACTATCAATAAGTGATCTGAGAAGGAGGTTTTATGTCTCTTCATGCAGTGAAAGGTAAAAATAGTTCAGAATTTATTGATATTTACGCATCAACGGACTCGGATGCAAAACTCCCTAAATACAAAATGCCGGACGACAGCAGTGACCCGCGAATTATTTACAGCGTGGTCCGTGACGAATTACTGCTGGATGGTAACTCCCGTCAGAATCTGGCGACATTTTGTACAACATGGGTTGAGGATGAAGTCAAACAGCTGATGACCGACAGTGTCGATAAAAACATGATCGACAAAGACGAATATCCGCAAACTGCAGAAATTGAAAGCCGCTGTGTGCATATTATTGCCGACCTGTGGAATTCCCCGCAGGCACAGGAAACTATCGGCTGCTCTACCACCGGCTCCAGTGAGGCGGCAATGCTCGGCGGGCTGGCAATGAAATGGCGCTGGCGTAAAAACCGCGAAAAACAGGGGAAAGAGACCGGTAAGCCGAACCTGGTAACCGGCCCGGTACAGGTGTGCTGGGAAAAATTTGCCCGCTATTTTGATGTGGAACTCCGGCAGATCCCGCTGGAAGGTGATGCCCTCGGTATGCAGCCGTCTGATCTGCGCAAATATTGCGATGAAAACACCATCGGCGTGGTGGCGACACTGGGGGTCACGTTTACCGGAATTTATGAGCCGGTGGCGGAACTGGCAAAAGAACTGGATGCAATACAACGGGATACCGGCCTTGATATTCCGCTGCATGTTGACGGTGCCAGCGGCGGGTTTATCGCGCCGTTTATCCAGCCGGAACTGGTGTGGGATTTCCGGATTGAGCGGGTGAAATCCATTAACAGCTCCGGACACAAATACGGCCTGTCACCGCTGGGTGTCGGCTGGGTGGTCTGGCGCAGCAAAGAAGACCTGCCGGAAGAGCTGGTTTTCAATGTCGATTATCTCGGCGGCAATATGCCGACATTTGCACTGAACTTTTCCCGTCCCGGCGGGCAAATCATTGCACAGTATTATAATTTCCTGCGTCTGGGACGCGCCGGTTATACCAAAATTCAGCAGGCGTGTGCAGATACTGCGCAATGGCTTGCGGATGAACTGAACAAGCTGGGGATTTTCGACCTGGTGTATGACGGCCGCGGCGCACTGCCGGCGGTGGCTTACAAGCTGAAACCGGGCGTGACACAGTTCAATCTGTATGACCTTTCCGACCGCATCCGTACACGCGGCTGGCTGATAGCCTCTTATCCGCTCCCGGCGGACAGAGAGAAAACCGTTGTTCAGCGCATTATGATCCGTCACGGCGTCAGCCGCGACCTGGCTGCACTGCTGCTGGATGATATCAAGCGGGCTATCGATCACTTCAGACAAAATCCGGTAGTGAACTCGACTGCCAAAGCCACCTTCCATCACGGTTAATTTTTATACAATGACCTCCGGCCGGTATCAGCGGCCGGAGGATCTCACTCATTATCCTCCGGGGTGCTTTTATGACTGATACTTCAACCAAAAAACCGTCTTCCGGTGCAGCAAAACTGACTGTCGGCACACTTATCGTCATGAATATTGTGGCGGTGGTGAGCCTGCGCGGTTTGCCTGCCGAAGCGGAATACGGTCTCAGTGCGATTTTCTATTATCTGTTTGCTGCGGTGTTTTTCCTGATCCCGGTATCACTGGTTGCTGCTGAACTGGCCACCGGCTGGTCAGAGAAAGGCGGGGTGTTCCGCTGGGTCGGCGAGGCGTTCGGGCCGCGTCTGGCGTTTCTGGCGATGGCGATGCTGTGGATTGAGGTGACGGTCTGGTTCCCGACCGGGCTGACATTCGGGGCGGTATCACTCGCCTTTATCGATCCGCATCAGACATTTGACGAAGCACTGGCGGCAAATAAATTCTTTGTGCTCGGTATTGTCCTGTTTATCTACTGGCTGGCGACCTTTATTGCCTTTAAAGGCGTGGGCGCGTTTGCCCGGGTATCAAAATGGGGCGGGATTATCGGGACGATTGTTCCGGCGATCATTCTGATTGTGCTCGGTTTCTCCTACCTGTTCAGCGGCCAGACGCCGCAGATTGACCTGGCGTGGGATCAGGTTCTGCCGGATTTCTCAAACTTCGATAACATTGTGCTGGCGGCCAGTATTTTCCTGTTCTATGCCGGTATGGAAATGAACGCCATTCACGTAAAAGACATTGATAACCCGACCAAAAACTACCCGAAAGCCATCATTCTGGCGGCAGCGGGTACGGTAGCTATCTTTGTGCTGGGTACGCTGGCGATCGCCTTTATCATTCCTCAGTCCGATATCAGCCTGACCCAGAGTCTGCTGGTGGCTTACGATGACATGTTCAAATGGGCACACATTCCGTGGATGGGGCCGATTGTCGCCGTCATGCTGGCTATCGGTGTGCTGGCGAGTGTGGTGACCTGGGTTGCCGGGCCGTCTTCCGGTCTTCTGGAAGTGGCGAAAGCGGGCTATCTGCCGCACTGGTTCCAGCATACCAACAAGAACGGGATGGCAACACATATCCTGCTGGTACAGGCTGTGCTGGTCTCTCTGCTGGCGGTGCTGTTTGTGGTGCTGCCGTCTGTGCAGGCAGCCTATCAGATCCTCAGTCAGCTGACGGTTATTCTCTATCTGATTATGTATATGCTGATGTTCAGCGCCGCGATTTACCTGCGCTTCAGTCAGCCGCAGCGTGCGCGTCCGTACCGTATTCCGGGTGGTAATGCGGGGATGATTATCCTCGGCGGTATGGGATTGCTTGGTTCATTAACCGCGTTTCTGTTCAGCTTTATCCCGCCGGCACAGATTGCGGTCGGCAGCCCGGAAGTGTATGTGGGGGCGCTGATCGGACTGACCGTTCTGTTCGTTCTTCTTCCGTTTGTTGTTTATCAGATCCGTAAACCCGGCTGGCGTGATCCGGACAGTGATTTCGCACCGTTTACATGGGAAAACAAAGGAAAAGCATCATGACAGATTTAACAGCAATCAAACAGGCAGTGACCAATGCCTGGCAGCAGTTTCATCAGGCTCCCGGTGGTGCGAATGCGGATTATATTCCGTTCCTGGCTAATATCCCGTCCGACCTGGCGGCAGTCGCGGTAGTCACTGCTCAGGGCGATATTATCAGCAGTGGTGATGCCGATTACCGGTTTGCCATTGAGTCGATTTCCAAAGTCTGCACGCTGGCACTGGCGCTGGAGGATATCGGCCCGCAGGCGGTTCAGGATCAGATTGGCGCAGATCCGACCGGGCTGCCGTTTAACTCCGTGATGGCGCTGGAACTGCATAATGATAAGCCGTTGTCGCCGCTGGTGAATGCCGGTGCGATCGCGACCGTCAGTGCGGTTACCGCAAAATCTGCCGATGAACGCTGGCAGCGCATCCTGACCATGCAGCGCCGTCTCGGGTCGGATAATATTGCTCTGTCGGACGAACTGAATCAGTCAGAGCAGACCACCAATTTCCATAACCGGGGCATATCCTGGCTGCTTTACGCCGCTCAAAACCTCTATTGTGACCCGATGGAGGCCTGTGATGTGTATACCCGCCAGTGCTCCACACTGCTGACCACCAAAGAGCTGGCCACAATGGGCGCGACACTGGCCGGACACGGCAAAAACCCGGTGACCGGTGAGCAGGTGCTGAACCCGGCACATACTCCGTTTATCCTGGCAGAAATGACCATGGAAGGGCTGTACGGCCGCTCCGGTGACTGGGCATACACAGTCGGGTTACCGGGCAAAAGCGGGGTCGGCGGGGGGATCCTCGCAGTGGTACCGGGTGTGATGGGGATAGCGGCATTTTCACCGCCGCTGGATGATGACGGAAACAGTGTCAGAGGCCAGAAAATGGTGGCTTCGGTTGCCGCCGCACTGGGATATAACCTTTACCGGTGATCCCGCTGATAACGATAACGCCCGGGCTTCCGGGCGTTATCAGATATAAATAAACACCAGCGGCAGCACATGTTTTATTTCAGGAGCGGGTTATGAAGCCAGTGTCATCAGAAAAGCCGTTAACGTTGTTACAGGTTATTGCGCTGGGGATCGGCGCAATGGTAGGTGCCGGGATTTTTGCCCTGCTGGGGCAGACGGCACTGATTATGCAATCTGCAACATGGATTGCCTTTGCCTGCGGCGGTCTGGTTGCGTTATTTGCCGGTTATGCCTATGCCCGGTTATCCGCCTGTTATCCCTCGCCGGGCGGTATTATTGATTTCTTCCGGCTGTCATTGCCCGCCGTGCTGACGATCGCCTTATCCTTTTTGTATCTTGTCACGCTGATCCTGACGGTGGCGATGGTGGCAAGGGCGTTCGGGGCTTACGCCGTTCAGCTTTTTCATCAGGGAAATGAATCGGCCTTATTACCGGAAGTGTATACCGCGTTTATTATCATCGCGGTTGGTCTGATGAATATCACCGGCAGCCATGCTGTCGGTAAAGTGGAAGTCCTTCTGGTGGGCACCAAACTGGTGATTATTATCGCCCTGGTGGCGACGGGCGTATTTACTGTGGATACAACACTGCTGAATATCAGCACGTTTTCCGGAGATACCCTTTTTTCCGCCGTCGGGCTGACGTTTTTCGCCTATGCCGGGTTCGGCATGATGGCAAATGCCTCAGACAAAGTGGCAGACCCCGGCCGGGTGATGCCGAGGGCATTTATGATCGCCATTTTATTCACGATTGTACTGTATATCAGCCTGGCGCTGGTATTGCTCGGTAATCTCTCGCCGTCTCAACTGGTCCGTTATGCGGATACCGCTGTGGCTCAGGTGGCTTATCCCGTATGGGGAAAAACCGGTTTTGTGATTGTGGCCGCCGCCGCGCTGCTGGCGACAACATCCGCCATTAATGCCACCCTGTTTTCCGCCTTCAATATCACCGACAGAATGTGCAGCACCGGTATTCTGCCGGATTCCTGGGGCAAAACGGTATTCCGGCAGGGAACAACAGTGAATATTCTGCTCATTCTGCTGACACTGCTGCTGGCGCTGTTCCTGAATCTCAGTGATCTGGCCAATGTCGCCAGTTTTACGTTTCTTCTGTGCTATCTGATGGTGCTGGTGGTGGCGTGGCGTCAGAGCGCAGTTATCCGGGCATCAAAACTCATTACCGGGACCGGGATTGTCCTTGTCACCGCTGTATTGGCTGGTTTTGTGGTGACGTTGCTGAGCGGAGGGTTTATTTCTGTCAGTGTGATTGCCGGGGCCCTTATTCTCTGTCTGTTTGCCGGTTATCTGCGGAAACGGAGCCGGAAAGATGAATGAATGGCTCGATAATATTCTTCTTAATTATGTGACTTTTGTATCACTGTTCAGTCCCCCGGCAACTATCACTGCCGCCACAATTATCCTTGGCCGGATTGACCGGAACATACTGTGGCAAATTGCCTGGAAAATTGCGGCGGGATACACGCTGGTCATGCTGGTGGTTATCTGGCTGGGGAACTGGCTGCTGACGGCTCTCGGGCTGAGTGCGGATGCCCTGACCGTCACCGGCGGTATTGCGCTGCTGGCACAGGGATGGCCGATGCTTATCCGCGGGGTGAAAGAGGAGCACAGTGATATTCCGGTCAGTGTGACCCCACCGAAAGATATTATGCGGCTGGCAATGGTACCGCTGCTTTTCCCGCTGTCGATGGGCGGCGGCACGATAGCGGTCGGAATTTCGCTGGCCGGACACAGTGATTCCCTGTCCGGGCTGATACAGCTTTCTGTTGTGATCCTGCTGATGCTGCCCACTATTGCGCTGACCTTTCTGGCAACCGGGCCGCTGCACGGGCGTTTATCCCCGGGGGTGATGGATACCCTGGCGCGGATCTCCGGCATTATTCTGGTTACACTGGCGATTCAGTTACTGGTCTCGGGAATGGTCGGTCTTATCACAACGAATCTGAAGCATCTTACGGGGTGATAAAAAATAAAGCCCGGAAAACCGGGCTTTATGGGGTCTCAGAGAGAGGAAAAAATTATACGTCGATGTTTGCCGCTTTCAGGGCATTCTCTTCGATAAAGGCACGGCGCGGTTCAACATCATCACCCATCAGTGTGGTGAATAACTGATCCGTTGCAATCGCATCTTTTACCGTGACCTGCAACATACGGCGGGTTTCCGGGTTCATTGTGGTTTCCCACAGCTGTTCCGGGTTCATTTCACCCAGCCCTTTATAGCGCTGTACAGCCAGACCACGGCGTGATTCTTTCATCAGCCAGTCCAGTGCCTGCTCAAAGTTGCTGACGTTCTGACGGCGTTCACCACGGACAACATAAGCACCTTCTTCAATCAGACCACGGATAAGCTCACCCAGTTTGGAGATACGGGCATATTCGCTGCCGTGAACAAAATCGAAATCCAGATTGTAGTCAGTATCCACACCGTGGGTACGGATAGTCAGTACCGGCTCAAACAGCTGGCGCTCTTTGTTTTCCGCAATACGGTAGCTGTAGGTGCTGCCGTGCTCTTCATGACGGGTCAGGCGCTCTGTCAGGCTCTGTGCCCAGGCTTCCACCTCGGTTTTGTTCAGCAGTGCGGATTCTTCCAGTTTCGGCTGGTAGACCAGGCTGTTTAACAGTGCCAGCGGATAGAGACGCTCTAAACGGCGGATAATTTTGTGTGCGCCGTTGTATTCGTGCAGCAGTTTTTCCAGATGTTCGCCCTGAATCGGAGCTGCATTTTCGTTTACATACAGTGCCGCACCATCCAGTGCGATAGAGACCTGATACTGCTCCATCGCTTCGTCATCTTTAATATACTGTTCCTGCTTGCCTTTTTTCACTTTATACAGCGGCGGCTGTGCGATATACACATAACCGCGCTCAATGATTTCCGGCATCTGACGGTAGAAGAAAGTCAGTAACAGGGTACGGATGTGTGAACCATCGACGTCGGCATCGGTCATGATGATGATGCTGTGATAGCGCAGTTTATCCGGGTTGTATTCATCGCGGCCGATACCGCAGCCGAGTGCGGTGATCAGTGTGGCAACTTCCTGAGAAGCCAGCATTTTATCAAAACGCGCCTTCTCAACGTTCAGGATTTTACCTTTCAGCGGCAGGATAGCCTGGTTCTTACGGTTACGCCCCTGTTTTGCAGAGCCGCCCGCAGAGTCCCCTTCCACTAAGTACAGTTCGGAGAATGCCGGGTCGCGTTCCTGACAGTCCGCCAGTTTACCCGGCAGACCGGCTAAATCCAGCGCGCCTTTACGGCGGGTCATTTCACGGGCACGGCGTGCGGCTTCACGGGCACGTGCGGCATCAATAATTTTGCCGACAATGATTTTGGTGTCGTTCGGGTTCTCATCCAGATATTCAGACAGCTTTTCGTTCATCAGGGTTTCAACCGCCGTTTTCACTTCGGAAGAGACCAGCTTGTCTTTGGTCTGAGAGGAGAATTTCGGATCCGGCACTTTGACGGAAATTACCGCCACCAGCCCTTCACGGGCATCATCCCCGGTGGTGCTGACTTTGGATTTTTTATTCAGCCCTTCTTTCTCAATATAGCTGTTGAGGGTACGGGTCATGGCGGCGCGGAAACCGGCGAGGTGAGCACCACCGTCGCGCTGCGGAATGTTGTTGGTGAAGCAGTATACGTTTTCCTGGAAGGAGTCATTCCACTGCATGGAGATTTCCACGCCGATATCGTCTTTCTCAGTGGAGAAATAGAAAACGTTGTTATGAATCGAAGTTTTGGCGCGGCTTAAATATTCCACGAACGCTTTGATACCGCCTTCGTAGTGGAAGTGATCTTCTTTGCCGTCGCGTTTATCGATCAGACGGATCGATACACCGGAGTTCAGGAAGGAGAGTTCGCGCAGGCGTTTTGCCAGAATGTCGTACTGGAATTCAGTCTCGCCTTTGAAGGTGTCCATGCTCGGCCAGAAACGCACGCGTGTCCCGGTTTTATCGGTTTCGCCGACAACAGTCAGGCGATCCTGCGGTTCACCGTGGCGGTAAATCTGCTCGTGAACTTTGCCGTCACGGCGGATAACCAGTTCCAGTTTTTCAGACAGGGCGTTAACAACAGAGACCCCGACGCCGTGCAGGCCGCCTGAGACTTTATAGGAGTTATCATCGAACTTCCCGCCGGCGTGCAGAACAGTCATGATAACTTCTGCGGCGGAGACGCCTTCTTCTTCATGGATCCCGGTCGGGATACCGCGACCGTCATCCTGTACGGAGACTGAATTATCATTGTGAATGGTCACAATGATGTCTTTACAGTAACCGGCGAGGGCTTCGTCGATAGCGTTGTCAACAACCTCGAAGACCATGTGGTGTAAACCGGTTCCGTCATCGGTATCACCAATGTACATTCCCGGGCGTTTACGCACCGCGTCCAGCCCTTTTAATACTTTGATACTTGAGGAGTCATAGGTATTCGACATCAACGTTTCCCGCTCATCTAATCCTGATTATTGAACCTGTATTTTACCTTTTTCCACGACAAAGAGGCGACTGTTTTCATCCGCCATATCACTGACCTGTTCAGGGGTGATGGCACTGACAAAAACCTGTGCCTGTGTGGCTTTCAGCCGGTGAGCCAGTAAAAGACGGCGCCCGGCATCCAGTTCGGAGGCAAAATCATCAAGCAGATACAGGCATTGCTGCCCGCTCTGACGGGTGAAATATTCACCCTGTGCTAACCGCAGCGCGCACATCAGCAGTTTTAACTGACCACGTGAAAGTAAATCTTCCACCGGCACCCCGTCCGCTCTGATCCGTAAATCCGCTTTATGCGGGCCGGAGGCGGTGTAGGTCAGTGCGCGGTCCCGTTCAAACTGGCGCTGCAGAAGCTCTGAATAATCGGTCTCTTTATCCCATCCGCGCTGGAAAGAGACACTCAGCGAAAATTCAGGTAAAAACTGCTGACAGGTCTGCTCAATATCCTGAGCAATCGCTGTCACATAATTCTCCCGCCACTGACTGACCTGCTCAGCAACCGGAATCAGCTGCTGATCCCAGTGGCGGATCTGACCGTAATTCGATACCTGGCGGAGGGCGGCATTGCGCTGTCTCACCAGACGTTTTAAATCACTCCACAGCGCAAAAAATTGCGGTTCATTGTGGAAACAGCCCCAGTCAATATAAGCCCGGCGGAATTTCGGCCCGCCGTTGAGCAGGGTAAAGCCTTCCGGGGTGATAAGCTGCATCGGCAGTAATTTTGCCAGCTCGGCAATTTTATGGCCGTCAGTGCCGTCAATGCGGACCTTGCTGTCACCCTGGCGGTTTTTACTCAGGCCGACGCTGGTGGCCCGGTCTGTCTGTTCCTGCCCGAGTTTGCCGTGCAGGATAAATTCGTCGTTATCATGGCGGATAACACGCCCCGCCTGTACTGAGCGGAATGCCCGGCCGTGGCCGAGTGTGTAAATGGCTTCCAGAACACTGGTTTTACCGCTGCCGTTCGGGCCGACCAGAAAGTTAAACCCGGTGGCCAGCGGTAAATCCGCATTTTCGATATTGCGAAAATCACGGATAAGTAAACGCGAGAGGATCATCGTGTTACAGGCGCATCGGCATCACAACGTAAGCGGCTGCATCACTGGCGTCATCTTCAATCTGCACGCTGGAGGTGGCATCGGTCAGTTTCACCGAGACATCTTCGCATTTCAGTGTGTTAAGAACATCAAGGACATAGCTGACGTTGAACCCGATTTCCATGTCCGTTCCGTCATAGGTGACATCCACGATCTCTTCGGCTTCTTCCTGCTCCGGGTTATTGGCGGTAATTCTGAGCTGATTGTTGCTCAGGTAAATCCGCACGCCGCGGAATTTCTCGTTCGATAAAATCGCCGCACGGGAAAAAGCCTGCTTCAGCATATCACAATTTGCCGTCAGCGTTTTGTCCGGGTTCTTCGGCAGGACACGGCGGTAGTCCGGGAAGCGGCCATCCACCAGTTTGGAGGTGAAAATAAACCCGCCGACATGGGCGCGGATGTTGTTGCTGCCGATTTCGAGTTTCAGCAGGGCATCGCCGCCGTCGAGCAGGCGCATCAGTTCGATAACCCCTTTACGCGGCACGATCACCGAATGGTCCGGCAGTTCCTGTCCGATATCCAGCGAGCAGACCGCCAGGCGGTGCCCGTCTGTGGCGACAGTACGCAGCACAGAGCCGCTGGTTTCAAACAGCATGCCGTTTAAGTAATAGCGGACATCCTGATGTGCCATGGAGAACTGGGTGGATTCAATCAGGCGTTTCAATGTTGCCTGCGGCAGAGAGAAAGTGACATCACTCTGCCAGTCATCCAGATTCGGGAAATCCGAGGCCGGTAAAGTGGACAGCGAGAAGCGGCTGCGCCCGGAGCGGACCAGAAGACGGTCACCGTCAAGCTCAACACTGATTTGCGCGCCGTCCGGCAGACCCCGCCAGATATCCAGGAACTTCCGGGCCGGTACCGTGGTTTCGCCGTTTTCATGCGGCTGGTCCAGCGGAACGGCGGCCATCATTTCCATCTCAAGGTCTGTCCCTGTGAGATGCAGTACGCCATCAGAGACTTTCAGCAGTAAGTTACCCAGAATCGGTAGGGTCGGGCGACCGCCCAACGGACTGCTGACCTGTTGTAAGGGTTTTAACAATTGCTCACGTTCAATGATAAATTTCATAGCGCTATGATGATAATGTCCGGATTAAGTTAGAAAAATCTTCTTTGATGTCGTGGCTTTCCTCACGCAGCTGCTCGATCTTACGGCAGGCGTGCAGAACGGTCGTGTGGTCACGGCCGCCAAAAGCATCCCCGATTTCTGGCAAACTGTGGTTTGTCAGCTCTTTTGCCAGTGCCATCGCCATCTGGCGCGGCCGGGCGACAGAGCGCGAACGGCGTTTGGAGAGCAGATCAGCCACTTTAATTTTATAATACTCAGCAACAGTTTTCTGAATATTATCGATGGTGACCAGTTTCTCCTGCAGTGCTAACAGATCCCGCAGTGCTTCACGCACAAAATCGATGGTAATCGCCCGCCCGGTAAAGTTGGCGTTGGCAATCACCCGGTTCAGTGCACCTTCCAGTTCACGGACATTGGAGCGCAGACGTTTCGCAATAAAGAAAGCCACTTCATCCGGCAGGCGGATGTTGTTTTCATCGGCTTTTTTCATCAGGATGGCGACCCGCGTTTCCAGTTCCGGCGGTTCAATGGCAACGGTTAATCCCCAGCCGAACCGCGATTTCAGGCGATCTTCCACCCCGTTAATTTCTTTCGGGTAGCGGTCGGAGGTCAGGATTATCTGCTGATTACCTTCGAGTAAGGCATTGAAGGTATGAAAAAATTCTTCCTGAGAACGCTCTTTGTTAGCAAAGAACTGAATATCATCTATCAGTAAGGCATCGACAGAACGGTAGTAACGTTTGAACTCTTCAATCGCGTTGTTCTGTAAGGCTTTGACCATATCCTGCACAAAACGTTCTGAGTGCATATAGACCACTTTGGCGTTGGCTTTGCTTTCCATAATGCTGTTGCCGACGGCATGTAATAAGTGGGTCTTACCCAGACCGGTTCCGCCGTATAAAAACAGCGGGTTGTATGCGCCACCCGGGTTATCCGCCACCTGACGGGCGGCTGCGCGCGCCAGCTGGTTCGATTTACCTTCCACAAAGCTGTCAAAGGTGTGCTTCGGGTTAACGTTGGAACGGTAAGCCACATCCGGTTCCGCGCTGTTATCATGCCAGCTCGGGCGCAGTGCGGGGGCTTTTTCCCGCGAAGGCGGCTGTTTCATCGTCCGTGACGGGGGAATCCTTCTTTCCGGTGTGCTGACAGCGCCGGCCGGCTTATTACCGACCTCAAAGCGCAGTTGCGGAATTTCGTTGCCGCAGAAATCGGACAGGAGCGCATTAATGTTATTAATGTACTTCTCCCGTACCCAGTCGAGCACAAACCGGTTTGGGGCATAGAGCGCCAGAGTGTCATCACTCAGCTCAGCCTGAAGGGGGCGTATCCACATACTGAATTCTGTGGCAGGTAATTCATCCTGCAAACGGGCAAGACATTGCTGCCAAAGCGAAAGAGACACGGTGAACTCCCCTAAACAAGACCAGTCAAAGAAACAGAATAAGATTTTTCACGCAGACACAGCACATACAGACGAATTGTCCTCTGCATGTTTCAACGGACACGTCAGTGTACAAAAGTGGGGCTGTGTTATGGACGATCATTCCCTGCACCGGCGATCACCGCACGGGTGAAAATGATCGTGACGACGGATCATATCGCAAAAGCGGGACAAGATCCTCATCCTTTTACACAGTTTTCCGGGTTTTTATCCACAGGGGCTGTCAGCCCGTCCGGAGCGGGATTCAGGCCGGAGTATAACGAATCCGGGCAGGAGAATACAGCGGGAAAATCCCGTTTGGGGATAAGTTTTGGTGAATTATCCTCAGGCTGAAAAAACGCATTCAGGATCAGGCGCGCGATCGAATATTCACGGATCGCGGATCGATCCTTGCGCTTTGCCGGGGAGTCCGTATAATCTTGCACCCTGTGCGCGTTATCTGTGTCTTGATGCGGTGATGTGTGCAGGCAGGTTATGGGTAAATGCAATTATGTGCAGAAATCTGTGTTATCGCGCCATCTTTGATTGACGGACAGGCCCGGATTTTATTACAATCTCGCATCTTTCCATATTGATGTTGCGATAAGGCACAGAGGTCAGCCACTTTCCGTGATGACCCTTTCAGCAGAAAGATGAGAATCCGCCGCTGAATTTACTGTTTGCCGATGCGTTTACTGAATCAGTAATAATTTAAAGTTTAGGTAGAAACCGCTATGAAACGCACTTTTCAACCGTCCGTACTGAAGCGTAACCGTTCCCATGGTTTCCGCGCTCGTATGGCCACTAAAAATGGTCGTCAGGTTCTGGCTCGCCGTCGTGCTAAAGGCCGCGCTCGTCTGACCGTTTCTAAGTAATAAAGCTAACCATACGTGGTTAAGCTCGCTTTTCCGAGGGAGTTACGTTTGTTAACTCCCGAGCATTTCAACTTTGTCTTCCGGCAACCACAACGGGCAAGTACTCCTGAAATAACACTTCTGGGACGCCGTAATGAGCTGGAACATCCCCGCATTGGTCTTACCGTCGCTAAAAAAAACGTTAAACGGGCTCATGAGCGCAATCGCATCAAACGGTTAGCGCGTGAATACTTTCGTCTGCACCAACATGAGTTGCCCGATATGGATTTCGTGCTTCTGGTAAGAAAAGGGGTATCGGAGTTGAGTAATCGCGAGATTACGGAAGCATTGGGTAAGTTATGGCGTCGTCACAGTCGCTTGGCGCACGCTTCCTGATCCTGTTAATCAGAGGTTACCAGCTGGTGATAAGTCCGCTGCTGGGACCACGTTGCCGCTTCACACCAACATGCTCGCAATACGGAATTGAGGCATTGCGCAGGTTTGGTATGATAAAAGGCGGTTGGTTAACGGTGAAACGCGTATTAAAATGCCACCCTTTACACGAAGGTGGTGATGATCCTGTCCCACCTAAAAATGATGATAACAGAGAACATTAACGATGGATTCGCAACGTAATCTTCTATTCATCGCTTTGCTACTCGTATCCTTCTTTGCATGGCAGACGTGGGAAAGTGATAAGACACAAGCACTTAACGCGGCTACTCAGGCAACGCAGCAGACGACAACGCCAAGTGGTGAAAGCAGCGGGCAGAACAAATATATTACGGTCAAAACAGATGTGCTGTCACTGAACATCAATCTGCGCGGCGGTGATATTGATGAAGCTGACCTTTTGGCTTACCCGGCAACCTTAAAATCCGCAGATCCGTTCCGTTTACTGGAAACAACACCTGAATTTGCCTACCAGGCAATCAGTGGTTTAACCGGTGTGAATGGTCCGGACAACCCGAATAATTACAAAGATCGCCCGCTGTATACCACTGAAAGCGATACATTTGTGCTGGCGGAAGGCCAGGATGAACTGCGTGTTCCTCTGACTTTCGTTCTGGATGGTGTCACTTATGTGAAAACCTATACCCTGAAGCGCAAAGACTATGCCATCAGTGTTGATTACACCATCAAAAACGACACCTCAGCTCCGCTGGAAATGGCGTTTTTCGGTCAGTTAAAACAATCTGTGAATTTACCGGAACGTCTTAACAACGGCAGCAGCAACTTTGCGCTGCATACCTACCGTGGTGCGGCGTACTCGTCTGAAGACACTAACTACAAAAAATACAGCTTCAGTGATATCGAAGATAAACCACTTAACATCAACAGCAATGTTGGCTGGGTGGCGATGTTACAGCAGTATTTTGCGACAGCGTGGGTTCCTGAGAAAGGCACCACCAATAACTTCTATACGCTGTACAGTGCCAAAACCGGCGATGCATTCATCGGTTATAAGAGTGATGCAATCCGTATCGGGGCAAACAGCGAAGCGAAATATAACGCAACACTGTGGGTCGGACCGGAACTGCAGAACGAAATGGAAGCCGTGGCACCGCATCTGGACTTAACCGTTGATTACGGCTGGTTATGGTTCATTTCTCAGCCGCTGTTCAAGTTACTGAAGTTTATCCACAGCTTCATCGGTAACTGGGGCTTCTCCATCATCGTTATCACCTTTATCGTCCGCGGTATCATGTATCCGCTGACCCGTGCGCAATACACCTCTATGGCGAAAATGCGTATGCTTCAGCCGAAGCTGAAAGCAATGCGTGAGCGCATCGGTGATGATAAACAGCGCATGAGTCAGGAAATGATGGCGCTGTACAAAGAAGAGAAAGTGAACCCGCTGGGTGGCTGCTTACCGCTGATTATCCAGATGCCTATCTTCCTGGCACTGTATTACATGCTGATGGGCTCGGTGGAACTGCGTCACGCGCCGTTTATCGGCTGGATCCATGACTTATCCGCACAGGATCCGTACTACATCCTGCCGATTCTGATGGGTGCAACGATGTTCGTGATCCAGAAACTGTCTCCGACAGCGGTCACCGACCCGTTACAGCAGAAGATTTTCACCTTTATGCCGGTTATCTTCACAGTCTTCTTCCTGTGGTTCCCGTCAGGTCTGGTGCTGTACTATATCGTCAGTAACCTGGTGACTATCCTCCAGCAGCAGATTATCTATCGCGGCCTGGAAAAACGCGGTCTTCACAGCCGCGACAAAAAATAAGCCCGTGACCGGCGGGGAATCTCTGCCGGTCTTATAGTATTATTTAAAGGCGGTCATATTGACCGCCTTTATTGTTTATCACACGGTGAGAAAGAGAGACATGGTCATGAATAACGCTGAAATTCAGAGCACCGATACCATTGTGGCACAGGCAACCCCGCCGGGACGCGGCGGAGTCGGTATTTTGCGTGTGTCCGGCCCGCAGGCGGCACAGGTGGCTCAGATTGTACTGGGGAAACTCCCGAAAGCGCGTTATGCCGATTATCTGCCTTTCCGTGATGAAACCGGTAAAGTGCTGGATCAGGGGATTGCAATTTTCTTCCCCGGCCCGAACTCCTTTACCGGTGAGGATGTGCTGGAACTCCAGGGACACGGCGGGCCGGTTATCCTCGATTTATTGTTAAAACGTATTCTTCTTATCGATAATATCCGTATCGCCAATCCCGGTGAGTTCTCTGAGCGTGCATTCCTCAATGACAAACTGGATCTGGCGCAGGCGGAAGCTATTGCTGACCTGATTGATGCCAGTTCGGAACAGGCCGCCCGTTCTGCGATGAATTCATTACAGGGCGCTTTCTCCGGGGAAGTGCATCAGATGGTGGAAGCACTCACTAACCTGCGGATTTATGTCGAAGCAGCAATCGACTTTCCGGATGAGGAAATTGATTTTCTCTCGGATGGTGTGATTGAAGCTAAACTCGATACCGTGATTGCTGACCTGGAACGGGTTCGTTCTCAGGCGCGTCAGGGCAGCTTGTTGCGTGAGGGGATGAAAGTGGTGATTGCCGGTCGCCCGAATGCCGGAAAATCCAGCCTGCTGAATGCTCTGGCCGGACGCGAAGCTGCGATTGTCACCGATATTGCCGGGACTACCCGTGATGTGCTGCGTGAACATATTCATATCGATGGTATGCCGCTGCATATCATTGATACCGCCGGGCTGCGCGAAGCCGGGGATGAAGTGGAGCGGATCGGTATTGAACGCGCCTGGCAGGAAATTGCACAGGCAGACCGCGTCCTGTTTATGGTGGACGGTACCACGGTGGATGAACAGACCCCCGAACAAATCTGGCCGGAATTTATGTCCCGCTTACCGGCCGGTATCCCGGTCACCATTATCCGCAATAAAACCGATATCACCGGGGAAACCACCGGCATCACAGAGCGGAACGGCGATACGCTGATTAAACTTTCTGCCCGCGAAGGCCACGGTATTGATTTGTTGCGCGATCACCTGAAAACCACTATGGGATTTGAAGGCAACACCGAAGGTGGATTCCTCGCCCGCCGCCGTCATTTACAGGCACTGAACACTGCGGCAGAGCATCTGATCTCCGGTCACGAGCAGTTAGTGGTTGCCCGCTCCGGCGAATTACTGGCAGAAGAATTGCGCCTCGCCCAGCAGGCACTGAGCGAAATCACCGGGGAATTTACCTCCGACGATCTGCTCGGGCGCATTTTCTCGAGTTTTTGTATCGGGAAGTAAGCTGACAAACCCTAACACTGATTCGGTTTAACGACAGCTACATTCACTGTCTGTGCCTTACGCCGGGTAGGTAGTGTAATACAGACCAGACAGGTGAAAATCAGTATGACTCCGGCCCAGCCGGCAGCGGTGAGTTGTTCGCCGACAATAATGGCGGCGAGTGCGGCGGCGACAACCGGTTCCAGCAGTGTAATTGTGGTGGCGGTGCTGGCGGGAATACGCGCCAGCGCATAACCGAAACAGACATAGCCCAGAAACATCGGTAAACAAGCCATATAAATACCGACCGCGGCGTTCTGCCACGAATCCAGGAATGGCGCGCCGTAAAGTGCTAACACCGGCATCAGCAGTAATCCCCCGATCCCGAAAATACCGCCCATAGCTGCCCGTGATGGGATGTTGCGCTGCATCAGGCGGCGTGCGGCCCAGGAATAAAGCGCATAAGTAAAGGCGGCGAGCAACCCCAGTATGACACCGGTCAGTGTGGCGGATGCATCCGCCGCGGCAATCTGTTCTGTGCCGCCGGAAAGGGAAAGAAGCGCAATACCTGTCAGGCCGAGTACTGCACCGCTCAACCAGCGCAGTGTCATGCGGGCTCCGTCCATGATAATTTCAATAATTGCCGATAAAACCGGTGCCGTTCCGATCGATACTACGGTGCCGATAGTCACCCCGGCCAGTCGCATTGAGCCGTAAAAGGCGAGCGGATATACGGCAACAGCAACGGCACCAAATAACAGCAAATGCCATTGCTGCCGGAAAGTGCCGAGGCTGCGGCGGATCGGTGTGATGGCAATCGCGGCCTGGAGCAACCCGCCGAAACCCATGGCGGCAGCACCGATAGCAACAGGACTGACATCCGGTGCGAAGGTGGCAGAAACCCCGGTGGTTCCCCATAGGAAGGAGGCCAATATAATGACGGCAATGCCGGTAAAGTGGCCTTTGGGTGTCTGAATCACAGCGCCTCCAGCATGGTTTTTGCCATGGCGGCAGCCTGTAATACCCGCGCACCGTGCTCTTCCAGCCCGGCGAGTACAATCGCACCTTCCAGTAAGAACGCCAGGTGTGCGGTCAGTTGCTCTGCTTTCGTGGTGTCTTCCGGCAGCAGCTGATAAAGATTCTTGCGGATAATATCAGCCACTTCAGATTTGTGAGCACACACTTCGCGGCGTTCCTCACTGCCGGCCGGAAACTCTGCCGCTGCATTCAGCAGTCCGCATCCCCGGAATCCCCGTTCATAGGCAAACTCAGCATGGTCGTGATAAGCATCAAATACCGCGAGGATCCGCTGCACTGGGGTTGTTGCCTGTTGCAGACGGACATCATATAACGCCAGCCATTCTTCATGCCGCAGCCGGATGTAAGTGGTCACCAACTCAGCTTTGGAGCTGAAATTGTTATACAGGCTTTTTTTGGCGACACCGGCCTTTTTGGTGATCGTATCAATACCGGTTGCCGCAATGCCCTCGTTGTAAAACAGGATGCCTGCGGCTTCCAGTAAACGGTCTCTGGCACTGAGCCGGGTCTGTGTTGCGTCGGTGTCCTTCATCCGGAAAATCTCTTGTGTTTAATTAATAGGTAGACCAGTATACCTATTAGCTCTGTGTGCACAAGAAATAATCACTGTCGTGAATACACTCAGCCGTTAAAAACCCTTGTTCAGCTGAAAACGTAATGAGAATGTCACCCTCCGTTTTGCACCTGGTGGCGGCGTACCGACAGCAGCAACCCTGATGACAGCATCCATTGCGGCGTTATCCAGTAATTCATAACCGGAAGAGCGGGTAACGACCGGTGCAAAAGGTTTGCCGTTATCGTCGAGAGAAAAGGAAATGGTGCTGATCCCCCGCTGCCCGGCGCTGCGGGCCCGGCGGGGGTAATGTTTTTGCTCCTCAATTTTTTGCCGCAGCAGGTTAAAGTAATCCTCCTGTGCTTTCCGGTTATCGGCTCCTGCGGTGGCAGAATTTGTCGGGGATACTGCCTGTCCGCCGGACTGCTGCTGTGTGGTTTTATCCTCTCCGGTATCCGCGGTGGTTTTTGTGGTGATCGGTTCTGATTTCTCCGTTTTTTTGTTCACAGCGTTTACTGCCGGTTTTGCTGATGGTGGTTTGGTTGTTTTCTCCGGTGTTTTCCGGCGGGTGGTTGCCAGTTCTGCCTGAGACGGTGATTCCTGTGGTGGTGGTAATTGTTCCTCCTCCGGCTCTGTCTCCTGATATGCCGGTGCTGCACTCATCTGAATGGCAACGGAAACCGCCGGGGTTTGTCCCCGGTTATCAATCTGATGCTGTTGCGGGGCGGTCACCGGGGGACTGCCCGAGATGAGCAGCCCGGCGACGGAGAAACACACACCGATCGCAGCAGCAGAAACCATCTGCTGCCACGTTCCGGTTCTTTCCCGGGAAAACAGGAAAGGCGGATGCGGTAATGCTATTGCGCCGTACATAAATCAGAACCTCGCGGAAACATTGAATTTTACGGCCCGGCCCGGTGCAGGCATCATCGAACGGGTGAGCGGGTCGAGGTAATATTCATTGGTCAGGTTGGTGGCCGTCAGTTCGAGGGCAACATCCGGTGTGATTTTATATTTGGCGTAAGCATCCACAGTCAGTACCGAATTCCAGCGCATCGGGTAGTTATTAAAATTGCTGTATTGGTTAGGGACAATCGTCATCAGACGTTTCTCCTGGCTGTTTTCCACCGCACTGTGGTAGAGCCAGCGACTGCCGATTTCTAATGACTCCTGCAATAAACGCCCGCCGAGGTTAAAGGTCACAGAGTAGTGCGGCTGGATTTGGGTGCGCAGGAACCCGCCCGGATAACCGCCGTCAATGCATGACGGGATATCTTTCAGCCCGGTCGGATCCATAAAGGCATGGGATGTTTCATCACAGACTTTATTGGTGAGGTTATAGGTCACCCCCAGATCACTGAAGATCCAGCCATGATCATAACGGGCCTGGATTTCAATCCCTTTCAGGATCTGCTTATCCATCTGTGTAAAACGGAAATAGTTATCACGATCAAAGACATTGAGGATATCTGTATGGAAGTAATTCAGCCGGATATCCGCATGACGGTCAGCACGGAGCAGTGATTTCCCGTTAAAAACCATACCGTATTCCCGGGTTACAGCGCGTTCCGGTTTATAACGGTAACCGATATGCGGGGTAGAGGAACCGGAAAAGCCGACAGTATCCTCAAACAGGCTCGGCATACGTACGGTTTCCGCATAGCGACCATACAGACGAAGATCATCGGTCAGGTGCACCGAGGCAGACAGCATCGGTGTCCAGGCACTGGCCTGGCGGCGGGGTTTTTCTTTCCAGGTGTGGGTAACGGGTTGCACTTCTCTGTCACCGTGCTGAATAGGATGGGGGCCGTATTCATAGAGATAAGTTTCCTGCCCGGTATAGGGATCAATACCCCGCAATGCGGTATCTATATCCGGCTTATCTTTATTTTTCAGGCGTCCGTCACTGGTATCCACCGGCCAGAATGCCCGTTCATGTACCATTGGCCGGTCTTTTCGGTTATCAAGATAATCACGACGCCATTTCGGGTATATAGGCTGAAAAATTTTTCCCTGTATTGCTTGTCTTTCTTCGGGGGTTAGCTCGTGCCACAGGCCCTGCTGCCGTTTTTTATAAACCTGTGATTCTGTTTCAGTCATATTCCGGAAATAGTTCAGGTAATAACCGGTAACTTCATAGTTTTGTTTACAGTAGGGGTCTTTGCGGGCGGCGCACTCATTGGAGAGATCATCCACACTCCAGTATACGGTTTGTCTGCCGCCGGCACTGAGCGACAGCCAGGAGACCGGCTGCCAATCCAGACTGACGGATTGCTGATATTCAAAGCGGCGGCCTTTACGGGCAGGGACTGCAAACATAAAGAGTTTGTAGTTTTCCAGGCTGGTATTGCTGTCCAGATGTTCAAACTGCATATTGGCGGCCAGTGTCACCGACAGTTCCGGAGTGAAAGCAAACTTATTGCTGAAATCCAGCCCGTAGCGCTGATTCTGTACATTCAGGGTAGCGGTATTTACCAGTGTGCCGTCGATTGCCGGATTGATAGTGCTGATATCCCCCTGTTTATAGCCGTAGTCCATATTTTTCGGGTAGCGCGGCCAGCCACCGGCAGAGTTAGTGTTGCTGGTGGTCAGGGTGGTCCACAGGCGGATATCAGCATCAATATAGGCAAGATGTGCTGGTTGTGATTTTAAGTGAAGATAACCGGCCTGTGCATGCAGGTCAGCCAGCGGCCACTGCGGGATAATATTATCTTCAGCGCGGATCCAGCCCAGCCGTGAAGGCATAATATCGCCGAAATCAGAGCGGGTATCTCGCCAGCTAAGTTGAAGCGCGTGGTCATCATTCAGATACCAGGTATTTTTTATCAGCCAGGATTCCGTTTTTGCCGATGTATTGGGAACTTCATTACCCTTGCGGTAAATACGGGACACAAACGGCATATACGGGTCATAGGTTTTGTTGGATGTTTGCAGAATACCGATATCATCGTCAGACATTTCGTCATTATAGTTTTCGCTGTGGCGTTTACCGGCAAAATAATTTCCCCGGTCACGGTAGGCATAAGCCAGTAACAGATCCATATTTTCCTGACGGGTACCCACTGCCAGACGCCAGGCATAATCACTGTTATTCAGTGCGGGGGCATTATCCCGGTTTTCCGGAGTTAAATGGGTGCCGGGGTCGTCAATGATAAACCAATTGAACTGCATATTATCCACAAGGCGGTAATCTTCTCCGACCCCCAGATTTGGTATCCGGGCTTTGGTGGTGTTACTGCTGTTTTCCAGCATCAGTGCGGCACCAAACTGGTCACCGTTTTTCACCACGTCATTGATGGTGAGTGTTTTCATGGCAACACCGCCGCCTACCGACGTTTTCAGGAGCGGATTAAGGGATGGGCCTTTTTCAATCTCAATTTCACTGATCAGCATCGGGTCAAGGTAGTTACGGTTATTGGCACCGTTATAACCCCGGTACACCGTCACGGCCTGTTCGGTGCCGTCGATGGTGACCGGTACACGGCCCGGCCCCTGTATTCCGCGGATATTGACATCCAGCGCATTACCGTTGCGGGCATCACCGCTGAATACCCCGTTGGCGCCTTTAAGAATATCAGCGGCAGAGGCGCCTTTATAGCGCTCTATTTCTTCTTTGGTGAGGATCAGGGTGGAGACATTTTTGTCATAGATTTTATCTTTGGCGCTGTCAGCAGCGGCCTGTTCATTACGGAGCGTAATGTCGCCCAGGTGCTGATTTTTTTCCTCTGCTGCCAGCCCCGGCAGCGGAATAAACAACACGGGCAGAAGCAGTGTGACGGTTTTATAAGGATGACCTGATAATGGTGAATGTGAAGACATAACGATTCCCGGATGATAAAAAATAAATAATCAGAAAGGGTTAAAACAGCCGTTCAAAACGCAGCATGATTTCAGTCTGCCGGTAGCTATAAAGCCACGGTACAGAACTGCGGTTACGGGTGTGGATCAGTGAAAGCTGAGGTGAAATCTGCGCGAATGACGGCGGGTAGAGCGCGAGTGTTGTGCTGTACTGTCGGGTTAAATCCTCCCTGGCCTGGCGGTGTAACGGATGTGTATGGTGATAACGTTTACGGGTGTAAACGGCATGAACAGATTGGGACACAGATGGATGCCACAGGTAGGTCATGCCGGTATGCAGGGCAGCCGTCCGGTAATGTTTATAGGGATCATTTTTTTTGTGAACGGTGGTTTCTGCCTGTAAATACAGCGTGGCTGCCGGATGCGGATGCCAGGTTATCTGCGGTATCAGCTGATATTCGGTACCGTTATGTGAGTTCAGACCGGGCTGATAACGGTGCTGTCGCAGTGCCGCCAGTCCGCCCAGAGACCACTCCGGGCTGAGTTGCTGATTCAGATATGTTTGTAAGCCGTAAGCGGAGGAAAAACGGCGCCCGGCGGAAAAATGCTGCTCCAGCAGCGGAGTCAGTTGCCATAAAGTATGGCGATCCTGATAGTGATAACCCGTTTTAGCCGTCAGTGTTACGGTATTGGCTGCCTGATTCGCGGCATCATACCGCGTGGATACCCGGTAGTGCTGCGTCAGAAAATGCGAGCCGGACAGCGGTGTCAGCCTGCGTAAATCCCAGTCGCTGCGCCATTGTAAGACGGCGTGGGGGATCTGCGGGATAAGGCTGGCATAACAGGAACCATCGGGGTTGTAGTGCAGGCAGTGTGCTTTCGGAAGCGGGGTCTGATAATAATTATCGGTGTAATGGCTGCCGGCACTGAGCAGTAATGACCAGCTGAGTGCCCGGGTGAGTTCGGTAATGGTGCGGGTAATCTCCGGATAGTGGGGAGAGGTCACCGGCAGGTGCTGACTCAGTTCCCGGAACAAAAGCAAGGCGTTCCCGATCTGGCGATCGGCCCGGTAGCTGCGGGCCAGTTCCAGTTGTGCGGCAAAGAAATGGGGTTTCTGTTGCAGAATGGTATTATATAACCCGATAGCAACCCCGGGGCGCTGGTTTAAATAGGCCAGTTTTGCCTGGCTGAAGATAATCAGTAACGGATCAGCCTGATGTTCCTGCTGATAAACAGATAGGTAATGATAAATCGCTTTGAGGTTATTTTTCTTTAGTGAAAGATATAAGTTTTTTGCAGTATTATTATTTTCTGAATGATTGTTTTTTTGTATAGTTGCAGATACAGGTAATGAAAAAAAAAGTAATAATAAAAAAAGAATAAATCCGTAAATTAACTTTATCTGCGACGACATATTTATATCCGTTAAACACCAGGAACAGATAACCTATTCCTGGTGAAATGTATCAATAATGAATCAGGACTTGGTTCCGCCGAACGCGATATTTTTCTCTTTATCGCTGCTGAACTCAGCATAACCGGCAACATGCTGTGCATTGTCACCAAAGAAATGCCCGTTGGTCGTACCGCTGACAGTTGTGGTATCAGTACCGGTGGTGCTGACAGATGCAGTACCATCAAAGGCTGAACCACTGACAGTGCCGCTCAGGCTGTAGCTGAGATCGGTTGAGCTGAGAGAGCCGGTAAAGGTATTAGCATCAAAATTCGTGCTGAATGTGCCGCTGATCTGTTCACCGCTGCTGTACTTGCTGAGTCCTTTAATGCTGTACTGTGCCGTCCCTTCGGATGGCATAGCAGCGGTGATATCTTTCCCTGCGTAGTACACCATATGGGAATCATCGCTGAAATCAGTACCGGAAGCCCATTCACCGTAATAAATATCGGCATCCGCTATTTTGGCAAAGTTAAAAGAGCCCATATTGCGGTGTGACTGCGGAGTGGAGGTGATAACAGAAACTCCGTTATCGTTTGGTGCTGCACGGTTGGGACCCTGCAGTCCGGCAAAGCTGATTTTCATTCCGTTGTGCATGCCGGAATAACCGATTCCCGGTTCTCCGCCCGGTGACGGGTGCCCCTGACGCTCTGATGCAGCGGTTACGCCGACAGATATATAGTTACTTAAGCCTTCGGCAGATGATGATCCATAGCCCGCGTCAGCCTGAGCCTGTACCGCGGAGAATGCGGCACACAGGGTAACCAGTGTCGCGAGCGGGGTTTTCATGTTGAATGTATTCATAAACTAAACTCCTTGTAATTTAATGAATGACCGGATGAGTGAAATGCCTTTTTCCGGTGTGATTGCCGGAAGCAAATAAACGATAAAGGAGAATGAATTTTCTGTAAATGAGAATTATTATCATTTGTTTGCAATGAGAATAATTTGATTAGAATGCTAATTAAATAACGAATTAAAAAATCACCATTTTTTATTTTTTGTGACAGATTTATTTCAAATATAAGAATGAAAATATGTGATGCACATTCAGAGTTTTTCTGTGCGGTAAACCGGGTTATTAATTCATATATATCATTAAACGTGATGGGTTGTTTTTTTCTTTTATTGATGGAGCGATTTTAAACGTAATAATAATGCGTTTAATTAATGGCTATTATCGCATTTGATTTGGTATTTATGTTTCATACTGTCCGGTGTTTTGGGTTGAACGGATAATCTGATAATGAAACAAACGCTGATATTTTTACTGTTAACGGTGCTGACCTGCGGATCCGCGTCGGCCACATGGCCGCAAATAGGGAGAAGTGATTTTTCTGAGCGTTATGAGGTGATTACCCTGACACCGGATATGCCGGTGCCCGGTGCGGCGGATAATGACCCGGCAACAAAAGGTTTGCGGCTGATCGGCCTGCGGCGTGACGGTAACGGGGAGTACACTGAGGTTACCCGGCAGTTTTCTCCGGGAGCGACAAAACATATCCGCTATAAAGGACGGCAGTACCGGGTGGCCGGGGATGTTTACCGTGCGGATAATCTGTCAGATACCGGACGCTGGGATAAAGGGCAGTCCGTGGTGACGGAAGAGTATTACGAGATTCTGGATAAAGACGGAAAACGGACAGGAAAGGGATTTTATTTTTCGTCGCGTGACCGTTGATGTAAGTATAAATAAGGTATCAGCAATAAAGGTTGTATTAAGTTTTCTGCCCGGAAAACCGGTAACATACCGGAATCACCCTGATTAGCGGAGAAGTACATGTCATCAGTCCGGATCCTCAGTGTTGCACAGTGTCATGAATCGCTGCTGGACAGCGCGGAAGCACTGATTGCGGAACAGTGGCCGTTGTTTATGTTATCCAGTCCGGTTTCTGACCAGTACTGGGATACACTTTATCGTGAGGAAAATTTGCCTTTTCAGCAGGTTGCGGTTGTAACCATTGCCGGAGAGGAGCAGGTCATAGGGCTTCTGAGTGCGATTCCGTTTTATTTTCCGGAAGATGCACCGCTGACTGATCTGCCGGATGAGGGCTGGGATGCGGTGCTGACGCAGGGGGCAACTGATACCCGGAAACCGACATTTGTATCTGCACTGTCAGTGACCGTTGACCCGGATTTTCGCGGACGCGGTATCCCTGCACAGCTTATCACCGCGCTGAAAGCGGCCGTTGCACAAGCCGGGCTGAAGGGCGTGGTGGTTCCGGTGCGCCCTGCGCTTAAGGCACAGTATCCGTTACAGGATTTCGCGGAATATTGTCAGTGGCAGACCCCGCAGGGTGAGCCGTTTGACCCGTGGATCCGCACACATGTCCGGCTGGGCGGGCAGATTATCAAACCGGCTATGCGTTCGATGGATATTACATCCTCCGCTGATAACTGGTCTGAATGGACCGGCATGGCCTTTCCGCACGTCGGTCAGTACATTGTGCCGGGGGCTTTGGTGCCGGTTCAGGCCGATCCTGAAACGGACCGGGTCATTTACCATGAGCCGAACCTGTGGATATATCATCCGCTGGCTGAATAGTCAGGGGATCAGCCGTTCAGGGTGGGTATAGATTGTGGCCCGTCCTTTTTTACAGAAGCCGGCCAGTGTCAGGCGGCAGCGTTTGGCGGTTTCAATTGCCAGCGTGGTCGGGGCGGAAACCGCGAACAGAATTTCCGCGCCGCACTGCGCACTTTTCTGCACCATTTCATAGCTGGCGCGGCTGGATACCAGCACCGCGCCATCAGTCCACTGTGCTTTTGCCCGCATACCCAGCAGTTTATCCAGCGCCACATGACGGCCGACATCTTCACAACCGCCCAGTAATTCACCCTGCGGGGAAATCCAGCCTGCGGCGTGAGTGCAGCCGGTCAGCTTTCCGATTTCCTGTACCTGCGGCAGCTGGCTGAGTGCCTCATCGAGATGGTTGAGAGAAAAAGTCTGTGTGAAATCCAGCGGTGTGATCGGGCGGAAAATCTCGCTGATCTGCTCGGTGCCGCAGATGCCGCAGCCGGTGCGCCCGGCCATATTGCGGCGGCGCTCTTTCAGTCCGGCAAAACGGCGGGCGGATAATTCAACGTGGACTTCAAATCCGCCGTGGCAGGCATCCGTAATATCAATCCCGCGGATTTCATCAGCGGATTCAATAATGCCTTCGGAAAGGGAAAAACCGACCGCAAAATCGCCGAGGTTTTTCGGGCTGGCCATCATCACCACATGGGAGATACCGTTGTACACCAGGGCAACCGGTGTCTCTTCCGCGACCCAGTCATTTTCATTATGCCCGGGTTTACCTTTTTGTTGCACATTTGTGAGATGCGCACCGCGAATTAGGCAATTATGTAACGATTCTATGGAATAAATGTCATCCATCAGATGAATTCCTGCGCTTAATAATACATAATAATAGTATGGGTAAAAGTTTACACCATTCCACCAGGCAATGAACCTGATCGCACGCACCACTGTGCGGATAAAAAGAAAGTTCGCTGTGGCTTATTTTGCAGCGGCATAAGAGCAATGTAATAAGGAGATCTCCATGCAAGTCAGCAGAAGGCAGTTCTTTAAGATCTGCGCTGGCGGTATGGCGGGTACAACGGCGGCGGCTCTGGGCTTTGCCCCGGCGGTCGCTATTGCCGGTTCACGTCAGTATAAGCTTTTACGCGCACGTGAAACCCGTAATACCTGCACGTACTGTTCCGTCGGCTGCGGGCTGTTAATGTACAGTCTGGGTGACGGGGCAAAAAACGCCAAAGAATCTATTTTTCACATTGAAGGGGACCCGGATCATCCGGTAAACCGCGGCGCACTGTGCCCGAAAGGCGCAGGTCTGATCGATTTTATCCACAGCGAAAGTCGTCTTAAGTATCCTGAAGTCCGTGAGCCGGGCACCAACGAGTGGAAACGTATCTCGTGGAATGAGGCGTTTGATCGTATCGCCCGCCTGATTAAAGATGACCGCGATACTAACTTTATTGAAAAGAACAGCGATGGCGTTACCGTCAACCGCTGGTTAACCACCGGGATGTTATGCGCATCTGCTGCCAGTAACGAAACCGGATTTGTCACCCAGAAATTCTCCCGCGCCCTCGGCATGCTTGCCGTGGATAACCAGGCGCGTGTCTGACACGGACCTACGGTAGCAAGTCTTGCTCCGACATTTGGTCGCGGTGCCATGACCAACCACTGGGTTGATATTAAAAATGCCAACCTTGTTGTTGTGATGGGCGGAAACGCTGCGGAAGCTCACCCTGTCGGGTTCCGCTGGGCGATGGAAGCCAAAATTCATAACAATGCCAAACTGATCGTTATTGACCCGCGCTTTACCCGTACAGCGGCTGTGGCGGATTTCTACACGCCTATCCGTTCCGGTACTGATATTGCGTTCCTGTCAGGTGTCATTAAGTACCTGATGGAAAATGAAAAAATCAACCGTGAATATGTTGAGGCGTACACCAACGCCAGCCTGATCGTCCGTGAAGATTACGATTTTAAAAACGGGCTGTTCACCGGTTATGATCCTGAAACACGCCAGTACGATAAAACCACCTGGAATTACGAACTGGATGAAAACGGCTTTGCGAAACGTGATACCACACTGCAGCATCCCCGTTGTGTGTGGAACAAGCTGAAAGAGCACGTCAGCCGTTATACCCCGGATGTGGTGACCAATATTTGCGGGACGCCGAAAGAAGACTTCCTGAAAGTCTGTGAATATATCGGCGAAACCAGCGCGAAAGATAAAACTGCCTCATTCCTGTATGCACTGGGCTGGACACAGCACACTGTCGGTGCGCAGAACATCCGTACCATGGCCATGATCCAGCTGCTGCTGGGTAACATGGGGATGCTGGGCGGCGGCGTGAACGCACTGCGCGGTCACTCCAATATCCAGGGCTTAACCGACCTGGGTCTGCTGTCTCAGAGCCTGCCGGGCTACCTGACGCTGCCGTCTGATAAACAGACGTCACTGGAAAGTTATCTGGCTGCCAACACGCCGAAACCAACGGTACAGGGCCAGGTTAACTACTGGGGCAACTATCCGAAGTTCTTTGTCAGCCTGATGAAAACCTTCTACGGTGACAAAGCGCAGAAAGAGAATAACTGGGGCTTTGACTGGCTGCCGAAGTGGGATAAAGGCTACGACGTTCTGCGTTATTTCGACATGATGGATAAAGGGGAAGTGAATGGCTATATCTGCCAGGGCTTTAACCCGTTAGCCTCATTCCCGAACAAAAACAAAGTGGTTAAGGCGCTTTCAAAACTGAAGTTCCTGATCACCGTTGACCCGCTGAATACCGAAACATCGAACTTCTGGCAGAACCACGGCGAGATGAACGATGTGGATCCGGCACAGATTCAGACCACGGTGTTCCGTCTGCCGTCCTGCTGTTTCGCGGAAGAGAACGGCTCTATCGTTAACTCTGCCCGCTGGTTACAGTGGCACTGGAAAGGCGCGGATGCCCCGGGCGAAGCTATCAGCGACGGCGAAATCCTCTCCGGGATTTTCCACCGTGTCCGCAAGCTGTATGAAGCGGAAGGCGGTAAGGTGCCTGAGCAGGTGCTTAACATGACCTGGAACTACTTTGATCGCGATAATCCGACACCGGAAGAAGTCGCTCAGGAGAGTAATGGTCTGGCGCTGGTCGATCTGAAAGATGCTGACGGCAATGTTATTGTGAAGAAAGGCGAGCAGCTCACCTCCTTCGCACAGCTGCGTGACGACGGTACCACGGCAAGCGGATGCTGGATTTTCGCCGGCAGCTGGACACCGCAGGGTAACCAGATGGCACGCCGTGATAACGCTGACCCGACCGGACTGGGTAACACTCTCGGCTGGGCGTGGGCATGGCCGCTGAACCGCCGCGTCATTTATAACCGCGCATCTGCGGACCCGGCGGGTAAACCGTGGGATCCGAAACGTCAGATTCTGGAATGGAACGGCAGCAAGTGGATCGGTATGGATGTGCCGGACTACAGCAATGCCGCGCCGGATTCGGATGTCGGGCCGTTTATCATGCAGCCGGAAGGGATGGGCCGCCTGTTTGCTATCGATAAGATGGCGGAAGGGCCGTTCCCTGAGCACTACGAGCCGATTGAAACCCCGCTCGGCACTAACCCGCTGCATCCGGATGTGGTCTCCAACCCGGCAGCCCGTGTCTTCAAAGATGACTGGGCGCAGATGGGTAAAGCAGCGGAATTCCCGTATGTCGGTACAACTTACCGTCTGACGGAGCACTTCCACTACTGGACCAAGCATTCACGGTTAAATGCTATCACTCAGCCGCAGCAGTTTATCGAAATCGGTGAGCGTCTCGCGAATGAGAAAGGTATTTCCCACGGCGATACGGTAAGAGTCAGCTCCAAACGCGGTTATATCAAGGCGAAAGCAGTGGTCACCAAACGTATCCGCACCCTGGATGTGAATGGTCAGAAAGTGGATACCATCGGTATTCCGATTCACTGGGGCTTTGAGGGTGTGGCGGTGAAAGGCTTTATTACCAACACACTGACACCGTTTGTCGGGGATGCGAACACACAGACGCCTGAATTTAAAGCCTTCCTGGTTAATGTGGAAAAGGTGTAAGGAGATAAATTATGTCAATGCAATCACAGGACATTATTCGTCGCTCTGCCACCAATTCCCTGACCCCCGCACCTCAGGTGCGGGATTTTAAGGAAGAAGTGGCGAAGCTTATCGACGTGACCACCTGTATCGGCTGTAAAGCCTGTCAGGTGGCCTGTTCGGAGTGGAACGACATCCGTGACAAAATCGGCACCAACGTGGGGGTGTATGACAACCCGCAGGATCTGTCCGCCAAGTCATGGACTGTCATGCGTTTCTCCGAAGTGGAAGAGAACGGCAAATTTGAGTGGCTGATCCGCAAAGACGGCTGTATGCACTGTGCGGATCCGGGCTGTCTGAAAGCCTGTCCGGCAGAAGGCGCAATCATTCAGTATGCCAACGGGATTGTCGACTTCCAGTCAGAGCACTGTATCGGCTGCGGTTACTGTATCGCGGGTTGTCCGTTTAATGTGCCGCGTATCAATGAAGAAGATAACCGCGCTTATAAATGCACACTGTGTGTTGACCGTGTGGATGTGGGTCAGGAACCGGCGTGTGTGAAAACCTGTCCGACCGGGGCGATTCATTTCGGCTCGAAAGAGGATATGAAAGCGCTGGCCGGTGATCGTGTGACTGAGCTGCAAAGCCGTGGTTATGCCAAAGCCGGTCTGTATGATCCGCAGGGTGTCGGCGGTACGCACGTGATGTATGTGCTGCACCACGCTGATAAGCCGCAGTTATATCACGGCCTGCCGGAGAACCCGGAAATCAGTGCCGCGGTGAAATTCTGGAAAGGCGCGTGGAAACCACTGGCAGCAGTCGGTTTTGCGGCGACCTTTGCGGCGGCAATCTTCCATTATGTGGGTATCGGCCCGAACCGGGTATCAAAACGCGAGGAAGAAGAGGCCCTGAAAGATATTCAGGATGTTCCGGCAAAGACTGAGCAATCAGCAGGTCAGGAGGAGCAGAAATAATGCAACAGGATGATCGCGAAAAAATTATCCGCCACAAACCCATTGAGCGTGTGAATCACTGGGCTGTGGTCATTTGTTTTCTGTTCACGGCCATCAGCGGGCTCGGGTTTTTCTTCCCGTCGCTTAACTGGTTTATGAACATTCTGGGTACCCCGCAGTTATCACGTCTGCTGCATCCGTTTACCGGTGTGGTGATGTTCTTACTGTTTGTGTTTATGTTTTTCCGTTATTTTAAACACAACTTTATCAACCGTGATGATATCGAGTGGGCGAAGCAGATCGGCAAAATCATGAAAAATGAGGAAGCCGGTGATGTCGGTCAGTATAACCTCGGTCAGAAAGGGGTGTACTGGGCGGCCAGTATCTGCCTGTTCCTGCTGCTGCTGAGCGGTATCGTTATCTGGCGTCCTTACTTTGCGGAGTATTTCTCCATTCCGGTGATCCGTATCGCGCTGCTGGTACACTCCATTTCCGCTATCGGGCTGATTATCACTATTATTGTTCACGCGTATGCGGCAATCTGGGTGAAAGGGTCAGTGCGTGCGATGACGGAAGGCTGGGTAACGCGCGGCTGGGCGAAGAAACATCACCCGCGCTGGTACCGTCAGATTGTGGCAAAAGAGCGCGAAGAGGATAAAAAAGGTCAGTGACCGTTTTTACTATTCTCGTGTGACCATTCAGAAGGCAGGGATTTCCCTGCCTTTTCGACATTTTAAGGCAGCCGGTTCATAATAGGGTTTTACTTGCCGGACCGGCTTATCCTCTCCATATCAGAAGAAGAGCAATATCATGAGTATCCGAATTGTATCCAAAGAAGAGCTGGGACAGGCTCAGAAAAATGAAAAAGGGATTGGCTTTATCCCGGCCGTACTGTTTCCTAATCTGAAGAATCTGTATCAGCGCCGTGCCGAACGTTTTGATGAGCTGGCCAAAGATAACCCGTTTGCGGATTACCTGGAATTTGCGGCTGAAATCACCCGCGCCCAGCAGAAAGCCCTGTATGACAACCCGCTTGAAATGGATATGGATGCCCTGATGGCCGCCAATATGCCGGGCAAAGCCCTGCTCGACTGCCGCACTTTTCAGCGTACTGAACACTGGCGCAAGCTGCTGAAAAGCATTATTGCTGAGTTGCTGCCGGTCGCACCGGATCATGCCCGTCCGACCCTGGAAAACCTGGACAAAGCCTCTGAGAATGAGCTGGAAGACATGGCAACTGCCTTGTTTAATCAGGAATTTTCTGCTGTATCACCGGATAAGTCCGTGTTTATCTGGGCAGCATTATCCCTGTACTGGGCGCAGATGGCGTCGATGATCCCGGGCAAAGGCCGCGAAGAGCACGGCGAACACCGTCAGTTTTGTCCGGTCTGTGCGGCAATGCCGGTCTCCGGCGTGATCCAGATCGGCACCACGCAGGGGCTGCGTTATCTGCACTGCGGATTATGTGAAACCGAATGGCATGTGGTCCGTATTAAGTGCACCAACTGCGAACAGACCCGTGATCTGAATTACTGGTCACTGGAAAGTGAGCAGGCGGCGGTGAAAGCAGAAAGCTGTGGTGATTGCGGCAGTTACCTGAAAATTCTGTCACAGGAAAAAGACGCGAAAGTGGATACCGTGGCGGATGACCTGGCAACCCTGATCCTGGATGCCCGGATGGAAGAAGAAGGTTTTGCCCGCAGCAGTATCAACCCGTTCCTGTTCCCGAATGAATAAGTCAGTGAAGTGAGTCCGCTATGAACGAACGTGCATTATACAGTCAGATACCTGCCATTGACGGGTTATTACATGAAACACCGGTTGCCGCACTGACAGAACAGTACGGACAGACCTGTATCGTCGGTGTGCTGCGGGAGATGCAGGATGATGCACGTGACGCGATCCGTGAGCGGCAGCAGCTGCCGGACTGGCACGGTTGCTGGGCGGATGAACTGTCCCGCCGTCTGGACAGCGATCGGGAAGCACTGCGGCCGGTCATTAACCTGACCGGTACCGTGCTGCACACCAATCTCGGCCGGGCATTACAGGCGGAAGCGGCTATTGAGGCGGTGACCAATGCCATGCGCTGGCCGGTCACACTCGAATATTCCCTTGATGATGCCGGGCGCGGTCACCGCGACAGCATTGTCGCGGAGCGCCTGTGTCAGCTGACCGGCGCGGAAGCGGCCTGTATCGTCAATAATAATGCGGCGGCGGTATTACTGGTGCTGGCGACGATGGCCGCCGGGCGGGAAGTGATTGTTTCCCGCGGTGAGCTGGTGGAAATCGGCGGTGCCTTCCGCGTGCCGGAAGTGATGAGCCAGGCGGGCTGTCGTCTGGTTGAGGTCGGCACCACAAACCGGACCCATCTGCATGATTATAAAAATGCTGTCAGTGAGCAGACCGCACTGCTGATGAAAGTCCACACCAGTAATTATCATATTGAAGGTTTTACGGCGGAGGTCTCCGGGCAGGAACTGGCGGAACTCGGCCGGGAATATACTATCCCGTCGGTGATTGATCTCGGCAGCGGTGCTCTGATTGATATGACACAATGGGGATTGCCGGAAGAGCCGATGCCGCAGCGCTATCTGGCGCAGGGCATTGATATTGTGACTTTCTCCGGTGATAAACTGCTCGGCGGGCCGCAGGCGGGGATTATTCTCGGCAAAAAAGCGTGGATTGAGGCAATACAGCGCCATCCGCTCAAACGCGCCCTGCGGGCAGATAAAATGACTCTGGCGGCGCTGGATGCCACGCTGCGTCTGTACCGCCGTCCGGAAAAACTGGCGCAGACACTGCCGTCACTGCGCCTGCTCACCCGGTCTGCTGACGATATTTATGATATGGCACAACGGCTTGTGCCGAAAATTCAGGCATATTACGGTGATGAATGGGTGATCCGCGCAGAGCCCTGCTCCTCGCAGATTGGCAGCGGATCCCTGCCGGTGGAACGCCTGCCCGGCTGGGCAGTGACGTTTACCCCGCAAAACGGAAAAGGCAGCGCCTTAGCCACCCTGACGCAGTCTCACCGTCAGCTGACCATTCCGGTGATCGGGCGGGTGAGTGACGGGCGTCTGTGGTGGGATCTGCGTTGCCTTGAAGATGAAAACCGACTTTTACAGGCACTGTTACCATGATTTTTGCTACAGCCGGCCATGTTGACCACGGAAAAACGGCTCTTATTCAGGCGGTAACCGGCGTGGATACCACCCATCTGCCGGAAGAGAAAAAACGCGGAATGACCATCGACCTCGGCTATGCCTACTGGCCGCAGGATGATGATACGGTTATCGGCTTTGTGGATGTGCCGGGCCATGAAAAGTTTCTCGGCAATATGCTGGCGGGTATCGGCGGGATCCGCCATATCCTGCTGATTATTGCCTGCGACGACGGAGTGATGGCACAGACCCGCGAGCATCTGGCGATTCTGCGCTTAGCAGGGCGTCCGCAAATCTCTGTGGTGCTGACCAAAGCCGATCGCGTCCCGGCGGAGCGGGTTGCGGAAGTCCGGCAGGAAATCACAGAACTGCTGTTATCTGACGGCTGGCCGGAAAGCCCGGTCTTTGTCACCTCATCCCATACCGGCGAAGGGCTGGATACACTGCGGGCGCATCTGCGTCTGCACCATCAGCAGCAAGCCTCAGACAGCCGGACAGAAAAACGTTTCCGGATGGCGATTGACCGTGTTTTCAGTGTCAAAGGGGCGGGGCTGGTGGTAACCGGTACCGCGCTGGCCGGGCGTGTCAGCACCGGTGACACTTTATGGGTGACCGGCAGTGACAAATCTGTCCGTGTGCGCGGTATTCATGCCCAGAACCGCCAGCAGGAGCAGGCTCAGGCCGGTGACCGTGTGGCGATCAACCTGAGCGGTGATGTCAGCAAAGAGACGGTTTCCCGCGGTGACTGGCTGCTGAGCGAAAAACCGGTGCAGTCTGCACACCGCATTCTGGCGGAAATTGAAACAGATGAAGGTCTGAAAAGCTGGCAGCCGGTGCATATTCACCACGGCGCCAGCCATATCACCGGGCGGGTTTCCCTCCTGAGTGACGATAACATCCGTCCGCTGCTGGCGGAAATTACCCTTGATACCCCGCTCTGGCTGGCGGAGGAAGACCGGCTGATCCTGCGCGATATCAGTGCGCAGCGCACACTGGCGGGTGCCCGTGTGCTGAATTTGTCTTCCCCGCGACGCGGAAAACGTCGCCCGGAATTTCTGGCGTGGTTATCAGAACGGGCAGCGGCACAGGATGATCGCGATGTCCTGATGTGCGAACTGCCGCGCGGGGAAATTTCTCTGCCGGTGTTTGCCTGGGCGCGGCAGCTGACAGCGGAAAAACTGGCGGAATGTACTGCCGGGCTGAATCTGCTGATCAACGACGGTTATGCCCTTTCGGCACAACGGGTTGAAACGGCAAAAGCCATTCTGCTGGCTACTCTGGCGGATTATCATCAGTCACACAGCGACCAGATGGGCGTCGGCCGTGACAGGCTGAAACGGATGGCATTACCGGTGCTTTCTGATTCCATCGTATTTCCGGTTATTGCACAATTACTGGATGAAAAACAGATTGTCAGAACCCGTGGCTGGCTCCATCTGCCCGGATTCGGTCTGGCTTTCGATCCGGCACAGGACGCGCTCTGGCACAGTGCGGAACCGCTGTTTCAGCAGGAGCCGTGGTGGGTTCGTGATCTGGCCGTTAAACTCGGCATTGATGAAACCGCCGCCCGTCAGTTTCTGAAAAAAGCCGCACAGCTGGGTCATATTATGGCGATTGTGCCTGACCGCTATTATCACCGGTCACAAATCACGGAATTCGCGCAGGTTATCCGTGAATATAATCAGACACATGAAGAAGGTATCGGCGCGGCACAATTCAGGGATAAATACGGCATGGGGCGTAAGCTGGCCGTACAGATTCTGGAGTTTTTTGACAGGACCGGTTTTACCCGCCGCAGAGGGGACAAACATATTTTGCGGGATGAGGGACTATTCTGATTTTCTTCAAAAAGGATTTAAGACATGAAGATCGATTTGGAAAATTTTGTCAGTGAATTCAATAAAGAGAAATTCCCGGGCTATTACGTCAGAAATGCAAAAATGTATGGCTGGTATTCAGGGATTATGAATCTCCGGATCTTTTTCAGAAGAGCCTTAAACGTGATTTTGATTTTAAAACACTGATTTATGACGGCCGGAATAAGAAATATGAATTCAGCCGGATCCCGCTGGATGAAACAGATACTGTCTCGATAGCCCGCGGAATTACCAATGAGATTATCGGTTTTTATAATGATATCGCTGCCGATTTTTATGCCCGTAAACAGACGGAGCTGACCTGTGCGATTGAATCTCATCAGTACCGTGATCTGCTGAATAAAATGCTGATGTATGAATTACGGAATATCAGCACCGGTAATTACAATACACTGGTGTGTGTTCCGGGTATGCAGACTGAGAACGATTCATGGCTTAAATTCTGGTCTCAGTACTGGTTTCTGACAAAATGTTATCTTGATCAACCGGTTTACGGTGATACCCGCGCCACGACTCCGGACGGTTTTTATCAGTCCGGTAAAAAACTGGCGGATGCCCGGATGGATATCTGGGCGGGTAAAAGACACCGATGCTTATAACGATATTGATCAACTGACCGAACAGTGCCTGATGAAAAAAGATATTGATCTCTTCCTGATTGCGGCGGGCCCGGCAGGGACGGTGTTATCCGCAAGGCTGGCAGATAACGGCAGAACAGCGCTGGATATCGGTAATCTGGTCAGCAGTTATAATACGGTTTTCCCTGAACAGCTTCAGGCGGAGTAATGACCGGCAGATAATAAAACAGGCCGCAAATGCGGCCTGTTTTGCACGGTATGCCGGAATCAGGCTTTAGTGGCTAAAATAACGCTGGAAGCTTTTATCAGTGCGACAATTTCATTACCTTCATGTAATTCCATTTCGTCGCGGCTTTCATTGGTAATAACCGCTGTCAGTGGCAGCCCTTTTTCGGTTCTCAGATGAATCGTGCTGTTGACCGCACCGTTCACCATTTTGCTGATTTTGCCGCGGAACTGGTTGCGGGCGGAAAAACGCAGGCCGCAATCCGGATTTGCCAGTACCACCCACGGCGCTTTAATAATCGCGACCGCTTCTTTTCCTTCGCGGATCCCTAATACGTCACAGCTCTCTTTGGTGATGACGGTTGTCAGAATTTCACCATGCTCAAGTGTTAATTCCACTTCATTATTAACAGCGCCGGCAACAACGCGGGAGACTTTACCGGTGAGCTGGTTACGTGCGGAAATTTTCATTGTGTGACCTCTTTCCTTTTAGTGATTAACTGAAATGGTTAATCTTCCTGTTGTATCACACGATATACGCAGCGGCGAGAATCCGTGAGTAAATATTCGACCCGTTCCACACTTGCATTTAAAACTGTCTGAAAGAGTTCCAGCTCGGCGCGGCAGAATCCCTGACACATGCGGGCGGCGGAGCAGATAGGACAGTGATTTTCAATAATCAGCCAGCTTCCTTCCGGTTCTTTTTCCCATTGCGCCATATAGCCTTCCTCTGTGCGGATGGCAACGAGGCGGATAATGCGTTCTTCCAGAGTTTCTGCGCCCTGAAGTTTATCAAAATAGTCGCGGCGGGCTTCATTCTCACGGGCGGTAATAATTTTGCCGATAGCATCCTCGCCGAGTTCGCGGCGGATGGTGGTCAGGATTTTGACCGTCAGCTCAGCGTGACAATCCGGAAAGCGTTTATTGCCCAGTGCGGTCAGGTGCCAGCGCTGCACCGGACGGCCGACACCCCGGCATTCGGAATGTGCCTCAACCATGCCGTCCCGGGCCAGTTTGGTAAACTGCTGACGGGCAGCTTCCCCGGTGGTACCCAGGTGTTCCCCGGCCTCGGATGCCTGCATCGGGCCATGCTTTTTCAGGAGAATAAGCAATTTTTCTCCGACAGATTGTGCGGAACTGAGGTTGCTTTCCAGGTTAGTTCTTGACATATTCTCGTGCCCGGTATTTATTTATCCAAGTTAATTCTTGTTTAATTTATCGTATTCAGCAAAGTATCACAAGACTAAAGGATGGTTCTATGTTGCCCGATGACAGCCGCTGGCGTGACCTTTTCTCAGGGAAAAACGCTGCGATTTCAATCGCTCTCTCGTTCGGTGTTGTTATTCACGCCGTTAATATCTTAATGGCGACCACCATTTTGCCATCCGTTGTTGCTGATATCGGCGGCCTGAATCTGTATGCCTGGAATACCACACTGTTTGTGGCGGCATCCATTATCGGTTCTGTACTCTCCGCCCGGCTGCTTGCCGTATACGGTGCCCGTATCGCCTACCTTATATCGGTGGTGGCCTTTTTCGCCGGCAGCCTGGCCTGTGCACTGGCTCCCCGGATGGAAATTATGCTGCTGGGGCGCACCATTCAGGGCTTCGGCGGCGGTGTTATGTTCGCACTGTCTTATGCCATGATCAATTTAGTTTATGTTCCGGCGCTGTGGCCGAGAGCCATGGCACTGATTTCCGGGATGTGGGGTGTTGCCACATTGGTCGGTCCGGCAGTCGGGGGTATTTTTGCCCAGTTAAACGCCTGGCGTTTTGCTTTTGGTGTGATGTTGCCGCTGATGGTTATCTATGGGCTCTTTTTGCTTACGATTATGCCGAAAAAGCAGAAAGATGACGGCACCCGGCCGTGTCTTCCCCTGATCCAGCTGACATTACTGACTGCCGCAGTGCTGGTGGTCTCCGCCGGGAGCCTCAGCCCGGATGTGTTCCTGAATGTGGGCGGCGTGGTGGTCTCGCTGCTGTTACTGATTGTGCTCGCGCTGATTGAGCAGCGCAGCCGCATCCGGTTACTGCCGGAAAACACCTTCCGGCGCGGCAGCCATCATGCCGCGCTGTATATCACTATTTCTCTGCTGGCGATCGGTATGACCTGTGAAGTGTTCGTGCCGTACTTCCTGCAGCGCCTGCACGGTCAGTCGCCGCTGGCATCCGGTTATATGAGTGCGCTGATGGCGCTGGGCTGGACTGTCAGTGAGATCATCAGCGCCGGATGGAAAGGGGCGAAAATGCGCGCCAGTATTCTGCTCGGGCCGGTTTTTGTGCTGGCGGGGCTGGTCCTGCTGGCACTGACACTCTCTGTACCGTCTGCCGGTACATGGGGCATTATGTCGCCGATCCTGCTGGGGTTATCGCTGGTCGGGTTCGGGATCGGGTTCGGCTGGCCGCATCTGCTGACCCGGATTTTACAGGTGGCCACACCTGCGGATAAAGAGATCGCCGCCGCTTCCATCACCACCGTGCAGCTTTTTGCCACGGCACTGGGTGCGGCGCTGGCGGGAATGATTGTTAACGTCAATGGTTTCAATGACGGTACATTGACGGGTGTGATGTCTTCAGCCTACTGGCTGATGATGTTACTGGCCATTGCCCCGCTGATTGCGATTTTCACCGCCCGTCGCTGTGCGGCCATTTCTTACGGCTGATTATCCCGTTTCTGATAATAGTGTATGCCGGAATGAGGACTGTATCCCGTTCCGGCGTTTTTTTACACTGACCGGATGTTTTCTGTCAGGGTAATGTCCGCTATGTCTCAGTATCATCTCGAATTTGAAAAACCAATCATTGAGCTGGAAGAAAAAATCGCCGCATTGCAGTCATTTAAAGAGCGCAGCAGCGATTTGGGGTTTGATCCGGATGATGAAATTGCCTGCCTGCGGAAAAAATGCGAAAAACTGACTCAATCGATTTATGCGGATCTCGGTGCATGGGAGATTGTCCGGCTGGCCCGTCACCCGCTGCGGCCCTATACCCTGGATTATATCAGTCTTATTTTTACGGATTTTCAGGCGCTTGCCGGTGATCGCGCCTTTGCGGATGATAAAGCAATTGTCGGCGGGCTGGCACGCCTTGAAGGCCGTCCGGTGATGGTTATCGGTCATCAGAAAGGGCGGGATACTAAAGAAAAGTTACTGCGCAATTTCGGCATGCCGTCACCGGAGGGTTACCGCAAGGCACTGCGTCTGATGAAAATGGCCGAACGTTTTCATATGCCGGTGCTGATGTTTATCGATTCCGCCGGTGCCTATCCCGGCGTGGGCGCGGAAGAGCGCGGACAGGCAGAGGCGATTGCCCGTAACCTGCTGGAGTTATCGCGGCTGAAAACGCCGGTTATCTGCTCTATCACCGGCGAAGGCTGCTCCGGCGGGGCGCTGGGGATTGGTGTCGGTGATCGCATCAATATGCTGCAATACAGTACCTATGCGGCGATTTCGCCGGAAGGGTGCGCCTCTATTCTGTGGAAAAGCGCGGATAAAGCGCCGCAGGCTGCTGAAACCATGGGGATGACCGCCCCGCGCCTGAAGGCGCTTGGTATTATCGATACCATTATTCCCGAACCGGCGGGCGGTGCTCACCGCAACTATCAGCAGGCGGCGGATAACCTGCGTGAGCAACTGTTGCAGGATCTGGCAGTGTTATCCGCCTTACCGGAAGACGAATTACTGGCACAGCGCTATCAGAAATTAATGTCTTTCGGCTATTGCTGAGGACAGATTAACCTGTTTGTGATAACAATATGGGTGAATATCTCTCACAACGGGGACGCGGTCATGGCGGTCGATCTGAATTTACTGCCGGTTTTTCTGGCGGTGGCGGAGCAGGGCAGTTTTACCGGTGCGGCCACCCGGCTGGGTATGCCGTCATCCAATGTCAGCCGGGCCATCAGACAGCTGGAAACCCAGACCGGCTGCCGCCTGATTGAACGGACAACCCGGCGTATGCGCCTGACGGCACAGGGGCAGCAACTGTATCAGTGTGCCGGAAAAACGGACTTCATGCTGCGGGAAACTTTTTCACAGATCCGCAATGATAATGTGCTGACCGGCTGTTTCCGGCTGACGGTGCCCGGTGAAGGCTGCGGAGAAATGCTGGCGCCGGTACTGGCCCGTTTTGCCGCACTGCATCCGGATTTGCAGATCCGGTGTGACACCCGGCTGACTCCGGCGGATATTATCAGTGATGATATCGATCTGCTGCTGACTTATCAGCGCGGGGAGATGGCAGACAGCAGTTATCACAGCCGTCTGATTCAGTCATGGTCGTGTGTGGTGGTGGCAGCGCCGTCATTACTGGCGCGGACCGGTATCCCGGTTTCTGCCGCTGAGCTGCCCCGGCTGCCCTGTATTTCCAGCCTGAGTGCCCTGAACGGTCAGCCGTGGATTTTCCGTAAACCGGACGGCGGATGGCTGACTGTGCGCATTAACAGCCGCTATCAGGTTAACGGTGCGGCACTGGCAGCGGCGGCGGCTGTTGAAGGGCTGGGTTTTGCGATTCTGACCACGCATTTGTGTCAGCAGGCTTTCCGTGACGGTACATTACAGGCTGTCCGGCTGAATGAAGAACCGGCTCCCATCGAACTGAGAGCCGTTTATGCCAGCCGCCGTGAGGTGTTACCGGTTGTCGACAAATTCCTGCATTTTCTTGAAAGTTCGCTGCGGGATCAGGATAAAAATCAATAGCTGCGGAATACCGTCTGCTTTCCGTCCGCATCATAGGCGACCACATCATACGGCTCTTTCATATCCTTGTATTCCATACCCAGGCTGCCGACCGGCATCCCCGGAACCGAAATTCCTTTGGCACTTTCCGGCAGCGTATCAATGGCATCCAGGCTGTCCGCCGGGACGTGGCCAATCACATATTTGCCGTTCAGCGTGGCGAGGTGACAGCTCATCAGGTTCGCGGTGGCGCCGGAACCAAGCATCATTTTCTCCAGCTGTGCCTGCGGAATAATATTGGTTTCCACATCGTAACCGGCTTTTTCCACCCCTTCCGCCCACTGGCCGCAGCAGCCGCAGGTCGGGGATTTATACACGGTGACGGTTCCTTTCGCTGCCATGGCACCGGCAGAAAGTGTGGTTAATAATAAAGATAACGCCCAGACGGATTTTTTCATCGGTATTCCCTGTAATGAGTCGGATAATAATGATGAGATTAATGGTTTACCTTAGGGGAAGGTCAATACAGGGGAACGTATAGTTATGCGGAGAAGTGTAAAGGTTTAAACGGAGGTCATAATGGTAACGCACCTGACATTACAGATAACAGCAACAGAAACCCGGATTTTTTCTGCGGAGGCTGATGTGCGGCTTCCGCTCGGTGACAGTGTGATTGACGGGTTTGTTTTTCAGCACTCGCCGGTGACAGCTTATGAAGCGGAAGTGGCAATTGAGCATATTGAAAACCGGATTATCCCGGCGCGGGCGGCATTACCGGCGGGAGATCTGATTTTGCATTGCCCTGATCCGCGGCTAAACTATTTACTGACCGGTGATGACGCGGGCTTCTTATCCACTGAGGAAACAGAACGCGCGTTTAATGAAATCGTGAATGTCATCAGCGGCAGCCCGGTATCATCAACATCACTCCCGTCAGACAAACAATTCACGGCGTTTTTACTGATTATCCGTGAGATCACCCATCACTGGGGACTGACAGGGCTGATACCGGGAACCGCCGGAAAAAATGATGTGATTTAACATGTATACAGAATGACTCTTATCAAAATAAATTATAAAATTTGTATTATTATTTAGTCTCCGGGGCTGCCGCTCCGGCGATTGTATGATGACAGAGCAGAACAGATATGAGCATTACACTGATAAATAAGATTAAATCCGTTTCTTCCCGGTTTTCGGCCGGGTATTTCGGCATGGTCCTGGGGCTGATCGGCACAGGGATGGCATGGCGTTACGCAGCGGCTGAGCAGGGGTATCCGGCAATCATCGGTGAGGTGATTATTGGTGCCGGTTGTGCGGTCTGGCTGGTGCTGATCTCTCTGTTTATTATCCGCAGTTTCTGTTTCCCGGGAAAAATGACCGACGAGTTCCGTCATCCGGTCGCCAGCGGGTTCTCCAGCCTGTTACCGGCAACTACTGTTCTGGTGGCGATGGGGCTGACACCATACTTCCCGCTGTTTTCCACCGGATTATTTTCCCTCGGCGCAGTAGCACAACTGTCTTACGCCGCGTGGCTGGTCGGCTCCCAGTGGAAAGGGGAATACCCGAAAGCGGCGACCACCCCGGTGCTCTATCTGCCGACTGTTGCCAATAATTTTATCTGCGCCATGGCGTGCGGCGCACTGGGTTTTACCGACCTTGGTATTCTCTTTTTCGGCGCGGGGGTTTTCTCCTGGCTGAGCCTGGAACCGGCGATTCTGAAACGGATCCGCAGTGACGGGCTGATGGATGAAAAATCGCGCCTCTCTTTCGGTATTCAGCTGGCTCCGGCACTGGTGGCATGCAGCGCTTATCTGGCGGTAAACCAGAATCATATTGATTTCTTTGCCAAAATGCTGCTCGGCTACGGGTTACTGCAACTGGTGTTTATGATCCGGCTCATCCCCTGGTTTACACAGCAGGCATTTACGTTGTCATTCTGGAGCTTTTCATTTGGTGTGTCGGCACTGGCAAAATCCTCTCTGAATATCAGTATGTCTTCAGATAATGAGTTTATTCATCTGCTGGCATTCACCCTGTTTATCTTTTCCAATGCCTTTATTTTGTTGCTGGTGGTGAATTCGCTGCGTCTGCTGGTCAGAAAGCAAATCACCCGCGCCCGTATCCGCGAAGAGAATTAATGTTCAGCCGCCGGTTCCCGGCGGTTATCAATTTGATTATTTATTAATCATTATTCTCATAATGATATCTGCGCTGAAAAACCCCGCTGTCGTGAGATGTTCAGTACGAATAGTGAACAATTTCACAAAGTGATCAAAAATTCCGTTATTAATCACATTTTATAACCCTTCTCCCCGCTAATCCGCCCTCCTGGTGTGGTTATTGCTTTATCTGTTGATACAGATTGCATGACAGCCGTCTGTTCTCCACAAGAGTCTTAAATAAAACAGATAGTTATTAACAGAGTCAGATAGTCAAATTCACGTACAGGAGAGAAGAGATGTCTGATCAACAAAACACAGCATCTGATCTTATTTACCAGCTCGAAGATAAACCCCCGTTTTTACAGGCGATTATTGGTGCCGTGACCCATCTGCTGGCCATTTTCGTTCCGATGGTCACACCGGCGCTGATTGTCGGCACGGCCTTACAGCTATCGCCTGAGACCAATGCGTATCTTGTTTCCATGGCCATGATCGCCTCCGGTGTCGGCACATGGTTGCAGGTAAACCGCTACGGCATGGTTGGTTCGGGGTTATTATCGATTCAGTCCGTTAACTTTTCATTTGTGACAGTGATGATTGCCATCGGAACCAGCATGCGGGCTGATGGTGTTGATGAAGAGCTGTTACTGTCCACTATCTTCGGTATCTCGTTTGCCGGCGCATTCTTAGTTGTGGGATCGTCTTTTATCCTGCCCTATCTGCGTCGTGTCATCACCCCGACAGTCAGCGGTATTGTGGTTCTGATGATCGGGCTGAGCCTGATAAAAGTCGGGATTATTGATTTCGGCGGCGGCTTCTCCGCCAAGTCCTCCGGCACCTTCGGTGATTATCAGAATATCGGTGTCGGGTTACTGGTTCTGCTGGTTGTTATCGGGTTTAACTGCTGTAAAAGTCCGCTGCTGCGCATGGGCGGGATCGCGATCGGGCTGATTGTCGGTTATATCTGCGCCCTGTTCCTGGGGATGGTGGATTTCAGTCAGATGAGCAAAGCCGCGTTTATCACGATCCCGGTACCGTTTAAATATGGTTTCTCGTTTAACTTCGCTCACTTCCTGGTGGTCGCTATTATTTATCTGCTCAGTGTGCTGGAGGCGGTCGGTGACCTGACGGCAACCGCGCTGGTGTCCGGGCAGAAAATTCAGGGACAGGAATTCCAGTCCCGTCTGAAAGGCGGGGTAATGGCGGATGGTCTGGTGTCTGTGGCGGCTTCCGCGATGAGCTCTCTGCCGCTGACCACCTTTGCCCAGAACAACGGGGTTATTCAGATGACCGGGGTGGCTTCCCGCCATGTCGGGAAAATCATTGCGGTTATCCTGGTGATCCTGGGGCTGTTTCCGGGGATCGGCTGGTTCTTTACGACGATTCCGGCACCGGTGCTGGGTGGTGCGATGACACTGATGTTCTCCATGATTGCCATTGCCGGGATCCGTATTATTCTGTCCAACGGTCTGCGCCGCCGCGAAACCCTGATTGTGGCGACCTCACTGGGGCTGGGGTTGGGTGTCTCTTATGACCCGGCGGTTTTCCACGTCCTGCCGACATCCCTTTACGCGCTGGCAGAAAACCCGATCTGTATGGGCGGTGTGACCGCTATTATTCTGAATTTAATTATTCCGATCAGTAAGGAAACCGAACCGGATGATATTGAAGAATCCGTGAGGGAAGAGGAAGTTTAATCAGCACAGCCTGACAGCCCGCTTATCTCAGCGGGCTGTCAGTATACGGACTTACCGGTGACTGAGTGCCAGCTTCACGGCAAAAAACATAAAAAGTCCGCCGGTCAGGCGATCCATCCACCGGATAAAGCGCCGTGATTTCAGCAGGCGTGAGGCGTAACCGGTTATCATAATCAGAGTCAATGACCAGAGCGTACCGATAACCACATGAATAGTGACGAGCAGAAATGTCCGGGCTATCAGCGGTTGTCCGGCAGGAATAAACTGCGGCAGGAAAGAGACATAAAATATCCCCTTGTGTTGTGCTGAATGATTGACGGGGGTGCAGAATTAACTGAATACCCAGCCAGAGCAGATAAAGTGCCCCGCACCATTTAACGATATCGTAAGCCGTGGCAGACGCGGCGAGCAGTGCGCCGAGACCCGGCGCCACGAAAAGCCCCCGGAAAAAGCTAAAAAAGCGGTTTAACGATATTTTCCCAATAGGTATCAACTATTACGATAAGAGAAACGGCAAAGAAAAAATACGCTACCATGATTTTCCACACCTTTTTGAAGACAGTAACTGATCTGCCAAATTTCCTGTTTTTCTGAACATCAGAGAGTTCTTTATACAAATTTTCTTTTTCTTTATCTGACATTTTTTCACTGCGGATTTTCTGCAGCAGGCGTGTTTCAGTTTTTGTATGAAACAATGGCATCCATTAATTCAATATATTGCGGAGAGTGCCTAGTACTGTTCATTTCGTCCTCATGAGTACCATTGAGTATTGTTCTGACAATAAAAAAACCGGCGGATACAGAGCATCAGCCGGCTTATGGATGTGTATTGAGTTACTGTGAAGCGTTACTCAATATTCTGAATCTGCTCACGCATCTGCTCAATCAGCACTTTCAGTTCAATCGCGGAGCTGGTGATATCGGCATTGATGGATTTTGAGGCGAGGGTGTTCGATTCGCGGTTGAATTCCTGCATCATAAAGTCCAGACGGCGGCCGACGGCCTCTTTTTTCTTCAGGATATTATGGGTTTCTTTCACATGGGCATCGAGGCGATCTAACTCTTCCGCCACGTCAATGCGCTGTGCCAGCAGGATCAGTTCCTGCTCGAGGCGGTTCGGATCGACCTGAATCTGTGCGTCGTCCAGTTTGCTCTGCAGACGCTCGCGTTGCCATAACAGGATATCCGGCATCTGCGCACGGACTTTGCGGACTTCTTCGGTTACACCGTCGAGGCGCTGTTCGATTAAGGTCTTCAGTGCCGCACCTTCACGTTCACGGGCATCGATAAAGGCGGTGATGGTATCATCGAGAGCGGCCAGCAGTTCTTCACTGATGGTGTCCAGATCCTGTTCCTGTGCGGACATCACACCCGGCCAGCGCAGAATTTCCAGCGGATTGATTTCCCCTTCGTGACTGTAGTTTTTAACCCAGTTTGCGGCAGCAACCAGCTGTTTTGCCAGGTCTTCATTCATATTCAGCCCGCTTTGCGCGTTACTGCTCAGGTCAAAGCGGAGGTTACACTCAACTTTACCACGGGTCAGACGCTGACGCAGACGCTCGCGGATCACCGGCTCCAGGCTGCGGAGCTGTTCCGGCAGGCGGATGTAGGTTTCAAGGTAGCGCTGGTTAACAGAGCGGAGTTCCCATGCGGCAGTGCCCCACGGGCGTTTGACTTCCTGACGGGCAAACGCGGTCATACTACGGATCATGATATCTGTCCTGTGATGGATTTATTGCTCTGATTATAGCGCTGTTATGGTGTTAAGGCATAGGCATTCACCGGTTTAAGCCGTATAATGCGCCCCCAACAGTTAACTGAACCGGAGAATCACTATGAGTCAGTCATCACGTCCCGCTGGCCGGGGAACAGACCAGGTGCGTCCTATTACTATCACCCGTCATTATACCAAACATGCCGAAGGCTCTGTGCTGGTCGAGTTCGGTGACACTAAAGTGTTATGTAATGCCTCCGTTGAAGAAGGTGTACCGCGTTTCCTGAAAGGTCAGGGACAGGGCTGGATCACAGCCGAATACGGCATGCTGCCGCGCGCAACCAATTCCCGTAATGCCCGCGAGGCCGCCCGTGGCAAACAGACCGGCCGCACAATGGAAATCCAGCGCCTGATCGCGCGTTCACTGCGTGCTGCGGTTGATCTGACCAAACTGGGCGAGTTCACCATCACCCTCGACTGTGATGTTATCCAGGCTGACGGCGGTACCCGTACCGCTGCGATCAGTGGCGCCTGTGTGGCACTGGCTGATGCCCTGAATCAGATGGTCGCGAAAGGTCAGCTGAAAGCCAGCCCGCTGAAATCCATGGTTGCCGCCGTTTCTGTCGGTATCGTGGACGGCGAGCCGCGTTGTGATCTGGAATATGTCGAGGATTCTGCGGCAGAAACCGATATGAATGTGGTCATGATTGATGACGGACGGATGATTGAAGTCCAGGGTACGGCAGAAGGTGCGCCGTTCAGTCATGATGAGTTGTTGTCGTTACTGGCCCTCGCAAGAGGCGGGCTGGAAACCATTTTCTCCGCTCAGAAGGCGGCATTAGAAAATTAATCAGAAGGCGACGTGATAGTCGCCTTTTTTATGCCTGTGATTCAGGCACGTTATCCGTCAATCAGAATCAGGAGATCCCGATGAAAGCTTATCAGCGCGAATTTATTGAACTTGCGATGAAAAAACAGGTACTGAAATTTGGTGAATTTACGCTGAAATCCGGCCGGAAAAGCCCGTATTTCTTCAATGCCGGGTTATTCAATACCGGGCGGGATTTGGCACTGCTCGGACGCTTTTATGCGGCAGCATTATGCGACAGCGGCGTACAGTATGATGTCCTGTTCGGGCCTGCCTACAAGGGTATTCCGATTGCAACGACGACAGCCGTCGCACTGGCCGAGCATCATGATCTTGATATGCCGTACTGTTTTAACCGTAAGGAAGCCAAAGATCACGGGGAAGGCGGAACATTGGTCGGCAGCCCGCTGAGCGGACGGATTGTGGTGGTGGATGATGTGATCACCGCCGGAACGGCGATCCGTGAGTCGATGGAAATCATCAGACAAAACAATGCTTCGCTTGCCGGTGTGATGCTGAGTCTTGATCGTCAGGAAAAAGGCAAAGGCGAGTTATCCGCCGTCCAGGAAGTGGAGCGCGATTACGGTTGTCAGGTATTTTCCATTATCACACTGAATGATTTAATCAGCTATCTGGCGGAAGATCCGCAGATGGACAGCCATTTACAGGCTGTACGGGCTTACCGTGAGCAGTACGGGATTGAGATCTGAGCCGGACAGCAGGCAAAAAAAAGCCCTCGCCCAATAAAACGGGCGGGGTGAGTAGTTTAACTAAAAACGGTATTACTGAAGTTGTGCAAGGATCAGCGGCCAGCGGGCTTCAAATTCCTGTGTTGGCCGGTACTTAAATTCTGAGCGTACAAAACGGGACAGCATGCCTTCGCAAAAGGCGAGCAACTGAGATGCTAACAGGCTTTCGTCATAAGTAAAACCGCTGCCGTCACGGATCCGCTTTTCTTTTAAGACCTGACGCAACTGAGCTTCGATTCGTTCATACAACTGATTAATTCTGCTCTGTAATTTATCCTGCTCAAACATCAGTGCGTGACCGGTCATGATACGGGTCAGGCCGGGGTTCTTTTCCGAGAATCCCAGAATCAGCATCAGAATCAGTTTTATCCGCGAGATAGTCTCTTTTTCATCCTGAAGGATGAGGTTTATCCGCGAAATCAGTGAGTCCTCAATAAATACGATCAGGCTGTCGAACATTTTTGTTTTGCTGGAAAAATGACGATAGAGCGCTGCTTCTGAAACACCCACACTGGCGGCAAGTTTGGCGGTTGTTATACGCTGACTGCCGTCACTGGACTCAAGCATCAGCGCAAGCGCCTGCAGGATCTCCTCGCGCCTGTTCTTCTTTTTTGTACTTTCTGCCATGTCAGATAAAACCCCTGCGTTAACGCAAAAACAAATCTGCCGACTGACAGCCGTACACCAGTACTGCTGTCAGAAAAGCGACGGAAATAACGGCGTTATTAGTATTATTGACGGCCTGAATGGCCAAATCCGCCGGCTCCGCGCTCGCTTTCGGTAAATTCTTCAACAATATTGAATTCAGCCTGAACAACAGGAACGATAATCATCTGTGCGATACGTTCGCCCGGTTCAATCGTGAAGGTGGTGTCGCCACGGTTCCAGACGGATACCATCAGTTGTCCCTGATAATCAGAGTCGATTAAGCCCACCAGGTTGCCGAGAACCACGCCATGTTTGTGGCCGAGGCCGGAACGCGGCAGTACCATTGCCGCCAGGGACGGGTCTGCAATATGGACGGCAAGGCCGGTCGGCAGTAACAGTGTCTGGCCCGGCTTCAGTTCAGTGGCTTCATCCAGGCAGGCACGTAAGTCCAGACCCGCAGAACCCGGCGTGGCGTAGGCCGGTAACGGAAATTCCCCGCCGATGCGCGGATCAAGAATCTTAATGTCGATTTTTTTGGTCATAGTGTTTCAGTATTTCGTCCAGTAAATGGTGGCTGAGCTCGGATTTGCTCATGTTCGGTAAGCTGATATCGCCGGTATGCCAGTACAGATGCAGGGCATTGTTATCACTGTTAAAGCCTTGATTTTCAACAGAAACGTCATTGGCGCAAATCATATCGAGCTGCTTTTTCACCAACTTGCCGCGCGCGTATTCTTCCACATTTTGGGTTTCAGCTGCAAATCCAATCACAAATGGCCGGTTTTTTTCCAGTGCACCGACACCGGCGATCACATCCGGATTTTTCACCATCGTGAAGGTGATTTCGTCGCCCTGTTTTTTAATTTTCTCAGGCGCAACCGCTTTGGCGCGGTAATCCGCGACGGCAGCACAGCCGATAAAAATATCCTGCTGCGGGGCTGTTTTCTGTGCGGCATCATTCATTTCACAGGCACTGCTGACATCAATACGTTTAACACCCGCTGGTGTCGGTAGTGTGACAGGCCCGGCAATCAGTGTGACATCCGCGCCGCGTGCTGCGGCAGCCGCTGCAATGGCAAAACCCATTTTGCCGGAGCTGTGATTGCTGATAAAACGCACCGGGTCGAGTGCTTCGCGCGTCGGCCCGGCGGTAATGGCCAGACGGATGCCGGACATATCCTGTTTTTTACGGAAGTGCTGTTCTGCCCGTGAGACTATCTCTGACGGATCCAGCATGCGTCCCGGACCAACATCACCGCAGGCCTGGCTGCCGCTGTCCGGTCCCCAGACCGCAAAACCGAGCTGTTCCAGGTGCGCGAGATTTTCCTGAGTGGTCTGTGCGCGGTACATCTGCTGGTTCATGGCCGGTGAAACGGCAATAGTGGCATCAGATGCCAGGCAGATAGTGGTGACCAGGTCATTTGCCATGCCGGCGCTCAGGCGGGCAATCAGGTCAGCCGTGGCGGGCGCGAGAATAATGAGATCCGCCCATTTCCCCAGCTCAATATGACCCATTGCCGCTTCTGCAGCCGGGTCAAGAACGCTTTCGGCCACCGGGAAGCCGGAAACGGCCTGGAGTGTCAGCGGGGTGATAAATGCGGTTGCCGCAGGTGTCATGGCGACACGGACAATCGCACCCCGGTCACGCAGACGGCGGACAATCTCAGGGGCTTTATAGGCTGCGATACCACCACTGATACCCAGAACTATCTGTTTTCCTGTCAGTTCGGACATTGTGTTTTATCCAGTTATTTTTCGGAGATACGCGATTTTACCACAACACCGCCGTATAGGTAGGGTGCTGTGTATTTATCCAGCTAAATAATGTTTTTTCTTCGGCGCGTCTCGCAAAAATGGCGTGTTTTATGCGAAAAAACCGCCGGTACTGACATACTTTTTCCGGTAAAGCAGAGAAAACGGCGGGGGAAAAATGGATAACATAACCGGAAATACGGCACTGATGCCGAGAGAAAAACTGATTGCTTACGGGGCATCTGTTCTGAGTGATTCAGAACTGCTGGCTATTTTTTTGCGTACCGGTACCCGTGAGCGGCCGGTGCGGCAGTTTGCGGAGTATCTGCTGGACGTCTTCGGGTCACTGCACCGGTTGCTGACAGCAGGGTATGAGGAGTTTAAGCCTCTGCCCGGGATAGGGGACAGTAAGTTTTGCCAGATGCAGGCGATTGTCGAGTTGTCCAGGCGCTATTTCAGCAGTCAGTTTCAGGAAACGCAATTTCTCAGCAGTGCCTGTACTGTAAAGGCGTATCTTAACCAGCGGATGGCCGGGCAGGAGCGGGAAGTCTTTGCAGTACTTTTTCTCAATAATCAGAACCAACTTATACGTTACGAGGAGATGTTTTCAGGGACGGTAAACTGTGTGGAAGTACATCCCAGAGAGATTTTGCGCCTGGCGCTCAAAGTGAATGCAGTTTCTGTGATTCTGGCGCATAATCACCCCTCCGGTAACGAAAACCCCAGCCGGGCTGACCGTCTGCTGACAAAAAAAATTGTTCAGGCATGTGAGTTGGTGGGGATTAACGTGTTGGATCACCTGATTATCGGGAAATTCAATATGTTTTCGTTTGCAGAACACGAGCTGATCTGAGCAGTTTTTTTCGCAGAAACACACGATCTTTACTGTTCGGGTCTTGAGCGTTTGCGCCGGAAAGCGTATACTACGCCACCTTTGAGGATCTTGGGTTTGGCGAGAAGAGCCTATCTCAGCATATTTTTGCTGGTTGACAGAGCAATTTCCCGGCGAGTCAAAAGTAAGCTGAGATGGGCTCCTAAGCCTGACGAGGCAGCCTCACCCAATACAAAGCTCGAGCTGATTAGATTTTTGGAGAATAGACATGTCCCGAGTCTGCCAAGTTACTGGCAAGCGTCCGATGAGCGGTAACAACCGTTCTCACGCATTAAATGCGACCAAACGTCGTTTTCTGCCGAACCTGCACTCTCACCGTTTCTGGGTTGAGTCTGAAAAACGTTTCGTGACTCTGCGTGTATCTGCTAAAGGTATGCGTATCATTGATAAAAAGGGTATCGAAGCTGTTTTAGCTGATTTACGTACCCGCGGTGAGAAGTACTAAGGAGCTGAAAAATGGCTAAAGGTATTCGCGAAAAGATCAAACTGGTTTCTTCTGAAGGTACAGGTCACTTCTATACCACTACGAAGAACAAACGTACTATGCCTGAAAAACTGGAAATGAAAAAATTCGATCCGGTTGTTCGTAAGCATGTAATGTACAAAGAAGCAAAAATTAAGTAATTTCTGCTTCCTGATTGAAAAAACCCGGCCTCGGCCGGGTTTTTTATTGCCTGTTTACAGGTGAACGCTTGATTGACAGAGGGTAATATTGTCATCTGTTTTCACTCTCTGAGTTAGTTGATATAATATATTGCTATTTTATAAATTATTGGTGTTTTTATATAAAACGATATCTTTTCAAACGTTAATTGGAGATAAAATGGCAGATAAATCGGATACTTATCTTAAATACTGATTGTAAGAGTATTAAAATATTCAGATTGTTGTATCATTTACGGGTACTATGTTTTATCAGAACATACAACTATAACGGCTGATTTATTTATTATTTTTATATAGTTTTTATATGATTACTGAGTTGGCGTGCCAGTGACAGCCAGAATCTGAATCAGTTTACTTCGCAGATAAAAACGAATGTTGGAATATGATATGAGTAACCCGGTTATTTCGGTCATGATTGCAGTACATAATGCGGAGTCATCAATCCTGGCCGCGTTAGAGAGTCTGGATAATGCCCTGAATGAGAATGGTTCTCCGGAGCAGGTTGAAGCGATCATTATTAATGATGGCTCCACCGATAAATCGCTGGATCTTATCAACCATTATCAGCCACGAAACTTTATTAAAGTCGTTGAAACAGTTAACTTTTCTAATGTCGGGAAAGTCCGCCATTATGCATATTCATTATCCCGCGGCGAATATATCACAGCGTTAGACAGTGATGATATGCTGAAAAATGGTGCACTGAGCCGGGTTATGGACATTATGCGGGAGCATCCGTTTGATCTGCTGATAACCCGTCTGGATGAACATCATGATCGTAATCCGGTATTAGAAATTGAGGATAAACCTGTAGTATCAATCACTCAGGACAGGTTAAAAGAACTCTATCTGGAACATAAGACGGTAAAAGGTCATTTACTCGGCCGGTTTATCCGCAGGGATATCCTGACAGATGATATGTTCCCTGAAATTTATTGCTATGAAGATGTGGTTATTACAGCAAATGTTATTTGCGCTGCTCAGAATATTCTGATCACAGATACTCAGATTTATTGCTACTATAAACATCGCGGCAGCTTATCCACAGAGAAAAGTATGAATAAAACCGTTCTTTTCCTGCAAATTGTTTTATCAATGGAAAGCTTCTTTGTAAAAAATAAAAATGAAAAAGTGATGTTTGAAGGGTTGTTCGTTAAAGTATGTTCTGATTATTTATCAAGAAATAATAAACGTAAGCTTCCCCATTTTGTTATGGATCGGTTTAATAATATTAAAATATTCCGCTTTCTGTTCAGCTCTAAAGTAAGATTAAGCAGAAAAATTATGTTTTTAAAAATAAAATCAGCAGGAGTTTTTTAAATGTTCACAAGCAGAACATTACCAATTCTCATTGGTATGCTGATGACTTTCTCAATGGTTATTGCTTCTTTCGTGGATACCTTGTCACGGGACTCTTATTTTATACTGAGTTATTTATCTGTTATCGTGACATTCTGGCTGGTCTTTTTCAAAAAAATGCCACTTTTCCGTGACCGAGCTGTGTTGCTTGTTGTTGCATCATTTCTGTTGTTTGGTATTTCCCGGATTGCCTGGTCATTTCTGATGAATGATGACGGGTTGAGCATTTATAAAAACTACTCTCCCACAGCATCGAGAATTATACTCGGAGCATTTATTTTTTGTGTTTGTATTTTATTAAAAAATGAGTTGAAGTGTTTTTTCAGTAACAAATATATTTCATCTGTCATTAAGGTATTACCGCTCTATATTTTATTGTATGCGCTTTATGATATCTTTGTTTTGCATAAAGACAGAGTTGAGCTGGATACAAACCGGGCAACAGTAACTGCATACTTTATCAGTGCGATATTTTTTGTCAGCCTTCATTTTTGTTCGCGGGTGAAAAATAAACTGAATATTTCATTGTTTTTTACTAATCTGATTGTTTCAAATGCGATTATTATTCTGACACAAACCCGTGCTGCAATAGCTATTTATCTTCTGCTTTCAGTTTTTTATACTGCCATTGTTTTCCGGAAAAGCCTGAATATAAAAAAAATAAGCATGGTTGTGGTACTTCTGCTGATTTTTGCCGGTACATCATATGAGTTTTTATATAAATCCCGTATTAATGAGGCAATCACTGAAACTCAGGGTTATGATGTGACAAAACCGGGGGGATCGCTGGGTAACCGTTATACCATGTGGTATGCAGGGTTGTCTGCGTTTAAGCATGCCCCGATGGGGGAGTCTTTTCAGGCCCGTAATGATTTTATTTCAGAAAAAATAGCTGCCGGTGCAATCAGTGATTCAATCACTGTCTACCTGACGATACATCTGCACAGTGAACTGATTGAAGTGCTGTCATTGCAGGGGATTATCGGTGGTGTGCTGCTGGTGCTGATTTATCTCTCTCTGTTGTATGCTGGTATTCGTAATAAGAACGTATTACTGATAATGATTACCTTGTGCCTGGCCGGTTATGGTCTGACAGATGTCTTGTTCTTCAGTCGTGAGAGTATTACAGTTTATCTCCTGTGTATTGCAGTGGCCCTGGTGACCGGCGGTAAAGAAGAAACCGCAGAACAGCCGCTGCCGATTGATCGCTGAGGAGGTATCTGTGCCTGAATTGCCCGAAGTCGAAACCAGCCGGCGCGGCATTGAGCCGCATCTGGTCGGTAATACAGTGCGTTATGTTGAAGTCAGGAACCGGCGGCTGCGCTGGCCGGTGTCAGAACAGATTGAGCGCCTGAGTGACCGGCCGGTGCTCAGTGTGCAGCGCCGTGCGAAATATCTGCTGATTGAGTTGCCGGAAGGGTGGATTATCATCCATCTGGGAATGTCCGGCAGTTTGCGTATTCTTTCGGAAGAAACACCGGAAGAGAAACACGACCATGTGGATATGGTGCTCGGTGACGGTAAAATTCTGCGCTATACCGACCCGCGCCGTTTTGGTGCCTGGTTGTGGGCAGATGATCTGGCAACCTGTCCGGTACTGGCGAATTTGGGGCCGGAGCCGCTGAGTGATGATTTTGACGCCGCGTATCTGTTCGCCAAATCCCGCAAACGAAACACACCAGTCAAAAGCTGGCTGATGGATAATAAAATTGTGGTGGGGGTGGGGAATATTTATGCTAATGAATCCCTCTTTTTATCCCGCATTCATCCGCTGCGTCCCGCTAAAGACCTGACTATGGATGAGGTTACCCGCCTGGTTACCACCATAAAGCAGGTATTGACGGAATCCATCAGACAGGGTGGTACCACGCTGAAAGATTTTTTACAGTCGGACGGAAAACCCGGTTATTTTGCTCAGGAACTGTTTGTGTACGGAAAACAGGGAGAGTGCTGTGCAAACTGCGGACAGAAGATTGAAGTGGTGAAAGTCGGTCAGCGGAGCACGTTTTTCTGCCCCGCCTGTCAGCACTGATTACGCCTTACCGAGTTTTTGCATCATCGCCTGTGCGACGGACTCCGGCAAAAATGCAGAGACATCACCGTCGTGCAGGGCCACATCTTTAATCAGGGATGAAGAAACAAAAGAGAGATTCTGCGATGGCAGGAGGAAAACACTCTCGAGATCCTGCGCAAAATGGCGGTTCATATTTGCCAGCTGCCATTCATATTCAAAGTCAGCAACAGACCGGACACCCCGGATCAGCACATTGGCATTTTGCTTTTTGGCAAAATTCGCCATCAGCTCAGAAAACCCCAGTACTTCCACATTCGGGATGTGAGAACACACGTCTTTGGCCAGCGCAACCCGCTCATCGAGGGTAAACATCGGATTTTTACGGCTGCTGTTGGCGATCGCCAGCAGAATGTGATCAAACATTTTTGAGGCGCGCTCAAGAATATCGATATGTCCGCAGGTAATCGGGTCAAAAGTGCCGGGATAGATTGCGCGTGTTTTCATGATGCTGACTCATCGTTGTTACTGACGGACCACAAAGTGGCGTATTTATTAAAGGTATATTGTGCGTTCACAAATGCAAGGATAAGCCCCTGTTTACCATCCAGGAATCCGGCTCTCAGCAGCCAGGTTTTACAGAACGCACCGGCGGTGTGAGTCAGAACAGAGAGGAAAGAGCAGCGTTTACCGGCCAGATGACGGGCTTTTGCCCAGTCAGCAGCATAGCGCAGCTGCTTTTGCTGAAACTCCGGTAAATCGCGGCAGGTCAGGTGCAGGGCATCCCCTTTCAGTGTGATGACATTGGCACCCTGTGTCTCCAGAGATTCATGAACTGCATTGCTGTTGTACTGATATTGCTCACGCGGATATAACCGCAGGACATGATCCGGATACCAGCCGCTGTGTTTCATAAAACGCCCGAGAAACAGATTACGGCGGGCAAAACGATACACAGTATTTTTCTGCGGTGCGGTAAGTACCTGTTCAATGGATTGTTTCAGCTCCGGCGTAACCCTCTCATCAGTATCGAGCATCAGGATATAATCCCCGGTGGCATACTGCTGGGCAATCTGCCGCTGACGGCCGAATCCCGGCCACTCCCGGTTTTCATATACCTGAGCTCCGGCATGGCGGGCGATGGTCAGTGTGTCGTCCTGACTGCCGGAATCGAGCACAATGATTTCATCCGCCAGTCCCTGAACGGAGTTCAGGCAATCACCGATAACATCGGCATTGTTTTTACTGATCATCACAACGGAGAGACGTTTTTTATCTGTCATCAGTGGCTCCGCGGTGGCAGATACGGCCCGAGCAGTTGCATCAGACGGTGCAGTGCGCCCTGATTTTCATGAAGTACCTCAGCGGCGTGCCGTCCGCAGTACAGCCGGTAATCCTCATCATTGAGCAGATTACTGACAGCGTCACTCAGACTCTGTTCATCGGTGACTGTCAGCAGAGCATCGGCCTGCTGTAATTTGCCGCAGATATTTTTGAAGTTGAAGGTGTGCGGTCCCATCAGTACCGGCAGGGCGTGCGCGGCAGCTTCCAGCGGGTTATGTCCGCCGCGTTCAACCAGACTGCCGCCGACAAACGCGATATCTGCCAGTCCGTACAGCAGCATCAGTTCACCCATAGTGTCTCCGACCACCACCTGTGTTTCCGGTGACGGAATGGTGTTGCTGCTGCGCATGACATAGGTCAGACCGGCTTTTTCGGTCAGTTCCCGTGCTTTGGCAAACCGTTCCGGATGGCGCGGCACCAGGATCAGCAACAGGTTCGGAAAGTGGTTCAGCAGAGTTTTATGAGCATTGAGGATAATTTCCTCTTCACCTTCATGAGTGCTGGTTGCGATCCAGACCGGACGGCGGGCAGCCCACTGACGGCGCAGTGTGACGGCTTTGGCGGCCAGTTCCGGTGTGACAGAAATATCGAACTTCAGGCTGCCGGTCACATGCAGTTGCTGGCGGCGCAGGCCGAGCTCAATAAAGCGTTCCCCGTCTTCCTGATTCTGCGCGGCCACCAGGGTGATCCGGTTCAGGATGGTTTTTACGAAACTGCCTGCTTTCTTATAACCGGCGGCCGAGCGCGCTGACAGGCGGGCATTGGCGATCACCAGCGGAATTTTCCGGCGGTGCAGCTCGGTTATCATGTTTGGCCACAGTTCGGTTTCCATCACGATCACCAGTTTCGGCTGAACAGTATTGAAAAACCGTTTCATTGACCCCGGCAAGTCGTAAGGCAGATAGACGTGATAAACATCATCACCTAATGCTGATAAAACCCGCTCTGAGCCGGTCGGTGTCATAGTGGTGACAGTGATAGGTAACGTCGGATAATGGTGGCGCAATGCTCGGACCAGCGGCACTGCGGCGAGTGTTTCGCCGACAGAAACCGAGTGCAGGATGATACCGCCGGTGCCGGTTTTTCCTTTACAGAAACCATAACGTTCGCCCCAGCGTCTGCGGTAGGCCGGGGAGCGGCGGCTGCGCCATAACAGACGTAACCAGATAAGAGGTTGGATCAGGTAAAGCAGAACCTGGTATACACGCAGTAACATTTTATCAGTTTCGCAGATAAGATTGCGGCAATAGTAGCATAAAACTAACACGAATAGCGCATTAAAAAGCATAAACCCGGCGTCGCTGACGGCGGGATCCCCGCTGCCCGGCACAACACACTGCGCTATCTGTTAATACTGCCGGGAACGATTTGTGGTAATCTGTGCCTCAGAGATTGATACACCTTATTCCCTGATTTCTGTCTGACCCAAATGGAACTCTTATGCAAACAGCATCAGCGCCGGTACAGCGTATTTTAGTAATAAAACTCCGTCATCACGGCGATATGCTGCTGATAACGCCGGTGATTAATACTCTGAAAGCGAATTACCCGGATGCTGAGGTTGATGTCCTGCTGTATCAGGAAACAGCACCGATGCTCAGCCGCCATCCCGGCATCAGCCATATTTTTGCCATGGACAGAGCCTGGCGTAAAGAGGGAACCTGCAAACGTATCGGGCATGAGTGGCATTTACTGAAATCACTGCGCCGCCGCCGTTATGACCTCGTGGTGAATCTGGCTGATCAGTGGTACAGCGCGATTGTGACCCGTTTCACCGGTGCCCGTATCCGCATCGGGCTGGATCTGCGGAAACGACAGAGTATTTTCTGGAAAAAATGTTACACCCTGCTGGCAGATACCTCACAGGAACTGACCATGCATACGGTGGAGCAGAATCTTAACGGATTAACCCCGCTGAATCTGCCGGTGACTGATAACCATGTCACCATGGCCTGTTCAGAGGAAGACCGGCAGAAGACTGAACAGCTTTTGCAGCGCAAACAGGTGACCGGTGACTATATTGTGGTACAGCCGACATCCCGCTGGTTCTATAAATGCTGGGATGACGACAAGATGAGTGAGGTTATCCGCACACTGGCGGATGACGGGCACCAGATTGTGCTCAGCAGCGGGCCGGATCCGCGCGAAAAAGCGATGATTGAATCTATTCTTGCGCCCTGTCAGCAGGCTGTTGCCGACGGAAAAATTGTGTCCGTTGCCGGAGAACTGACGTTGCCGCAGCTCGCGGCACTGATTGATCGTGCAAAACTGTTTATCGGTGTGGATTCTGTGCCGATGCACATGGCTGCCGCCCTGCAAACGCCGATGGTGGCTCTGTTCGGCCCGACGAAACTGGTGTTCTGGTCGCCGTGGCAGGCAACCGGTGAAATCATTAAAGCATCGGATTACGGGGAACAGCCGGACCCGGATGACGTGGACACAAGGACGGACGAACGTTACCTGAGTCCGATCCCGGTAAACGCAGTGATTACAGCGGCGCGGAGATATTTATGAAAAATATGCGTCTGGCGATTGTCCGTCAGAAATACCGCCCGGACGGCGGCGCGGAGCGTTTTGTATCCCGGGCGCTGGAAGCACTGGATAACCGGAATCTGGAGCTGAATGTTATCACCCGTTCCTGGCAGGGTGCTGCGGCTCCCGGCTGGCATATTCATGTGGTGAATCCGCCGAAATGGGGACGGATCAGCCGTGAACGGGGATTTGCCAACGCTGCCCGTGCCTGCTGGCAGAATGAAAAATTTGATATTGTTCAGAGCCATGAACGCATTGCCGGCTGTGATATTTTCCGGGCCGGGGACGGTGTGCACCGCCGCTGGCTGTTACAGCGGGCGCGGGTACTGCCCGCCTGGCGGGCGAAACTGCTGTTTGCCTCGCCGTACCACCGTTATGTGATGAAGGCGGAGCAGGAGATGTACCATGATCCGCACTTTAAGCAGGTGATTTGTAATTCGGAAATGGTAAAAAAAGAGGTGATGGAAGACTTTGGTTTGTCAGAGTCGCAAATAACCGTCATCTATAACGGGATTGATTCTGAAAAGTTCCATCCGCTGCCGGAATCAGAGCGTCTCGCGCTCCGGCAGACTTATCAGATCCCGGCGGCGGCAAAATGTCTGGTGTATGTCGGTTCCGGGTTTGAACGCAAAGGACTGGCAGCGGCGATTATGGCGGTCAGCCGCAATGATGCGTATCTGCTGGTGGTCGGTCAGGATAAGGCAGAAAAAAAATATCGACAGCTGGCAGCATCCCTGGGTTGTGCGGATCGCATCCGTTTTGCGGGTATGCAGAAACAGACACTGCCGTTTTATCAGATGAGTGACGGGCTGCTGCTGCCGACACTGTATGATCCGTTCCCGAATGTGGTACCCGAGGCGATGGCCTGCGCACTGCCGGTGATCACCAGTACCACCTGCGGCGGGGCGGAATTTATCTCACAGGGTGAAGAGGGTTTTGTCTGTGATGCGCTGGATATTGGCGGTCTGGCAGAGGCGGTCTCGCAACTGCCCTGTGATCACCTGAGCAGCCGGATGTCTGAATGTGCACGGCAGCGGGTTTTACCTTATACACCGGCGGCGTTATCACAGCAGCTTATCGATCTCTACGGGCGGGTCCTGGCATAATGAAACAGCATATTTTATTTATTATTGACGGTTTACCGGGCGGCGGTGCTGAACGGGTGGTGCTGAGCCTGAGCCACGGGCTGGTTCTGACCGGTTATGATGTCACTCTGTTATCTCTCAGCAATACCCGCGATTATGATATCCCGGAAGGGGTGGATTATCAGGTCTCTGCGGATACTTACCGTGGCTTGTTCCACCGCCAGACTGAAATCCGGCGCCGTGCCGGAAAAATGGATGCTTTCTTATCTGATCTGTTTGCCCGCAAAGGTAAACCGGTACTGGTGGTGTCCAATCTGCATAAAACTGACCGTATTGTCGCCGCATCACAGGCACTGACCGGGCTGAATGTCTGGTTCTGCCTCCACGGCATGTTTTCAGCCAGTTATCTCGGCAATAAAACCGGCCTTCGCCGCCGTCTGAAACAGGAAAAAATCCGCCGGGTGTATAACGGACGGAATATTATTGGCGTCTCCGGTGCGGTGTGCCGGGATCTGTGTGAAAACGTAGGCGTGACGCCGCAGCAGTGCGTGACCATTTATAACCCGTTTGATGTTGCGGATATTCAGTACCAGTCGCAGAAAGATAACCCGTACCAGGGGCAGGATTACATGGTTCACCTCGGGCGTTTTCATGAGGTGAAACGGCAGGATCGGTTACTGACCGCGTTTGCACTGGCTAATCTGCCGTGCAAACTGCTGCTGGCGGGACAGGGCAGCCAGTCTGCCACACAAACACTGAAAAACCAGGTAGCTGAACTGGGGCTGGAAGAGAGAGTGGAATTTATCGGTTTTCAGTCAAAACCGATGCCGATTATCCGAGGTGCGAAAGCTGTGGTATTAAGCTCTGACAGTGAAGGACTTTCTTCTGTTCTGATCGAATCACTGATCTGCGGCACACCGGTGGTCAGTACCCATTGCCCGGGAGGGGTCAGAGAGATCATGACCGGTGAACTGGCAGCGTATCTTTCAGATATGACACCGGTGAGCCTGGCGGAAAAAATTCGTCTGGTTTATGAACATCCGCCGGTGATCACCCCTGAGATGTATCAGAAATTTGAGCAGCAGACGATTGTCAGCCAGTACTGCGATTTAATTCAGCCAGTCCCGTCAACACACGCGTGAGGAGCACAACTATGGCGAAACCCGCTTTTATCATCACCCTTGATACGGAAGGGGATAACCTCTGGGAATCCGGTCCGGTGATCACCACGCAGAATACCCGGTTTTTACCGCGCTTTCAGGCATTGTGCGAGAAATACAGCTTTAAGCCGGTCTGGCTGACCAACTATGAAATGGCAACGGATGATGCCTATATTGAATTTGCGCAGGATGTGATTACCCGGCAGACCGGGGAGATCGGCATGCATCTGCATGCCTGGAACAGTCCGCCACTGAAGGCACTGACGGCAGACGATGATCGCTTCCAGCCCTATCTGATTGAATACCCTGATGATGTGATGAAAGAAAAAATTAACGTCATGACATCGCTGCTGGAAGATAAATTACAGACTAAAATGCTCAGCCACCGCGCGGGTCGCTGGGCATTCAATGAAAAATATGCCCGTTTGCTGGCAGAATTTGGTTATCAGACAGACTGCTCTGTGACACCACGGGTGAACTGGGCATATACTCCGGGAGCACCGGCACCCATCGGTAACGGCGGCACCAATTACCTGAATTTTCCGTCTGAAGCGTATTTTATGGATCTGAATGATATCCGCCGTCCCGGGGATTCAGCGCTGTTACAGGTACCGATGAGCGTACAGTTCCGCCATTCCCCGCTGATGAACGGCCTGAAACAGTTTTATGATAAGTTACGCGGCAAAAAACGCTCGCCGTCCGTGAACTGGCTGCGGCCGAAAGGCGGGAATCTGGCACAGATGCAGCAGGTGGTGGATGCCTGTCTGGCGCAGGGAAACTCTCACATTGAGTTTATGCTGCATTCATCCGAATTTATGCCGGGCGGCAGCCCGACATTCAGGGATGAGGCGGCGATTGATGCACTGTATGATGATCTGGAGCAACTGTTTGCGTATATCGCCCAGCGGGCGGAAGGGATGACGCTGGCGGAGTTTTATCAGCGCAAACTCGCACAGCGTCACGCATCATAATCTTAACGCGGCATGTGCTCTGCCATGGCGGCGAGCACATCATCCGCACTGACAGAGGATAAATCCCCGTCCTTTGATGTCAGGGCAAACTGCCCCTTACCGTAACCACCGATCAGCCCCGGGTCCGTCGGGCCGTACAGGGTGATATTGGGTTTATCCAGCGCGGCCGTCAGGTGGCTCAGCCCGGTATCGACTGAAATCACCCCTTCCGCACCGGCAATTTCTGCCGCCACATCCGCCAGTGATAATTTCGGCAGTACATGCACATGGGTGAATCCTTCCGCCAGACGCAGTGCCCGTTCCTGTTCATGAGGTGCACCCCACGGCAGGCGGACATGCAGATCAGTGTCAGCCAGTTGTGCAAACAGCGCCCGCCAATGTGACTCCGGCCAGTGTTTGGCATCACGGGTGGTGGCGTGGAGACAGACCAGATACGGCACGGCATCCGGCGATACCGCACGGTTATTCAGAAAATGGGCGGCAATCGCGTAATCACCCTGTGTCTGCGGTTTTTCATAGCCGAGGCTCAGGGCAAAAAGCTGACGGATCCGCTCAACAGCATGCTGTGTTTTGCTGACAGCGTGTTTCTCATCATAGAAAAAGCTCGCCAGCGGCTCGCGGATACTGTGCCGGTCGTAGCCGTGTTTGCGGCCGTGTGCCAGCCGCGTAACCAGCAGGGCACTTTTAATCAGCCCCTGTGCATCAATCACGGCATCATAGGTCTGTGACTGAACAGCGTCGCGGAATTGACGGCGTTCATCACGGATATCACGGCGGAACCAGTTTTTCCGCCAGCGGCGGATAGCAACCGGAATGATGCGGTCAACAGCAGAGTGCCAGCCCGGGATCTGGGCAAAACCCTCTTCAACCACCCAGTCAAAGGTGAGATCCGGGAATACCTGCACGGCATCGGTCAGCGCGGGCAGGGTATGCAGCACATCCCCCATCGACGAGGTTTTGACGATTAACACACGGCGCATGGCGGGGAACTCTTCAGCAAATCATCCAGTTCTGACAAAACCTGCTCCGGCTGAATATCAATCAGGCTCTGATGATAGCCCTCATGAGCATCCCCTTTGCGGACTTTATGATAACCGGTGATCAGGCGGATAACGCGGGCTTTCTCTGACAGCGGCGGCGTGAAATCCGGGCTGCTCGGGCCGTATAATGCGACCAGCGGGCGATCCAGTGCGGCAGCCACATGCATCAGACCGGAATCATTGGTGATAATGGCATGACAACCGGCGATCAGATTCACTGCCTGTTCCAGTGAGGTTTTTCCGGCCAGATTCAGGCAGTTTTCGCGCTGCTCATCACTGAGCATGGCGAGGATTTCCTCACCGGCAGCATGATCTTTTTCTGAGCCGAACAGGACTATCTGAAAATCACGCTCATCAATCAGTTTCTTCGCTAATTCACCGTAGTGATAATGCGGCCAGCGTTTGGCCGGGCCAAATTCGGCCCCCGGACAAAAGCCAACTACCGGGCGGTGATCACTGATATTAAATGCAGCCATGCTCTCGGCAATATCCTCATCACGCACTATCAGCTTCGGCCACAGCAGGGGCTGCGGCAGAGCGGCGGCGGCAGGGACATCCGCTTTATCATACGCGAGGGCAACATAGCGCTGCACCATCAGCGGAAAGGCGGCTTTGTCGAGTTTCCGGTGATCGTTGAGCAGGCCGTAACGCATTTCGCCCAGCCAGCCGGTGCGCACAGGGATTTTCGCAAAAAACGGCACCAGTGCCGATTTTAACGAGTTCGGCAGCACATAAGCACGATCATACTTATTATCACGCAGGGAATGACCGAGACGGCGGCGCTCACCGAGTGCCAGTGCACCGTGGCCGATCGGCATAGCGACAGCCTCATCCACTTCCGGCATTTTTGCCAGCAGCGGACGGCACCACGCGGGTGCCATCACATCAATTGTTGCCTGCGGATAACGTGTTTTCAGGGTACGGTAAAGGCTTTGTGACATCATCATGTCACCGACCCACGACGGCCCGATCACCAGAATTTTCATGTGCGTTTAATTAATTCCCCTGATTTAACCAAGCCATATATTCACGGACACCTTCGGCGACCGTTTTGAACTCACCCGGGTAACCGGCTGCACGCAGATTGGTCAGGTCAGCCTGGGTATACGCCTGATAGCGGCCTTTCAGTTTTTCCGGGAACGGGATGTAATCGAGCGCGCACTGGCGTTCGCTGTGGAAACCGGTCACGGCATCGGCGACAGCCTGGAAAGATTCCGCGCGGCCGGTACCGCAGTTGAAAATACCGGATTTGGCATTTTTCCAGAACCACAGATTTACATCTGCCACATCACCCACATAGATGAAATCACGCAGGAAGTTTTCACTGCCGGAGAATAATTTCGGGTTTTCGCCGTTTAAAATCTGATTATTCAGATGGAAAGCGACACTCGCCATGCTGCCTTTATGGCCTTCACGCGGGCCGTAGACGTTGAAATAACGGAAACCGCAGATCTGAGACTCTGCTTCCGGCAGGATTTCACGGACATACTGATCAAACAGGAATTTGGAATAACCATACACATTTAATGGTTTTTCATACTGCCGATCTTCAATAAAGTTATCACTGCGACCGCCGTAGGTGGCGGCAGAAGAGGCATACAGGAACGGGATCTGACGATCCAGACAATAATGCAGCAGTTCTTTGGAGTACTGATAGTTATTATCCATCATGTACTTGCCGTCCCACTCGGTGGTGGATGAGCATGCACCTTCATGGAATACAGCCTCGACATCCCCGAAATCATCCCCGGCCACAATACCGGCGATAAAATCTTCTTTATCCATGTAATCGGCGATATTCAGATCGACCAGATTGACAAATTTGGTGCCGTCTTTCAGGTTATCCACGACTAAAATATCAGTGTAACCGTCATCATTCAGTGCTTTTACAATATTGCTGCCGATAAATCCGGCACCGCCGGTGACAATAATCATCACGCATTCCTCTGTTCGGTTCATTCAAGAAAATGAAAAAATCACTGCTTTTATCATAGCATTGAAGGGGGTCTGACGTGGATGAAAAATTGCAGCGGCAGGAAGATCTCCCGTGTTACCGGGTTGTTTTCCGCTGATGATCTGTTATACCGTGAACACTATTTATTACGTTATCTTATTATGTTATCCGGCCGGACAGTGTCTCCGGACTTTAAAGGAATATGCATGAACCCGACCACTGTTTTCCGGTTACCGCTATTATTTGTACTGGCCTATGCACTTATTCTGAGTGGTTCGCTGATCCTGGTTTCTTACCCGGATGTCAGTGTCCGCTATCCTGAATTATCATTAGCGGCCTATTTGTCAAAAGTATTTGCTTTTCAGCTGATTCAGCTGACCGGGCTTTTTACTCTGACATCATTATTTTTTTATCATTACCGGATAACACAACTGAATCGTAAAACTGTTCTGGCAGTTATCGGTCTTACTCTCTTTCTGTATACAGCAAACATGATCCTCGGCAGCCTCAAAGCGGAATGGCTCAGTCATCTGATGGCGACAATGATTGCGGAGAAAGCGGAGTTTGCTGACGTTATTCTGCTGGTCAAAACCGCAGATATTGGCCTGTACCTGATCTCATTTGTATTACTGGGTATCGCGACCCGTCTGGTGGCGAAATATTATCTTAAAGTCAGCCATCCTGCAGTTATCCCGGACGGAAAAACTCCGGATATTTACGCACTGTTGTTCAGTTGCGGGATGGTGTATCTGATGTGGATGATTGCGTTATTTCTGACGGCGGTGATAACACCGCATCTCCCCGGCGGCATACCGGCACCGCTGTCTGATAATGCGTATACCACCGCGGCGGGTCTGCTGATTTCGTGCGGTATTGTTTTTATTGCTGTCCGTCAGCGGTTCCCGGTGGCAGGCGGAATATTGCAGATCAGGCCGCTGGTAATTTCCGTTCTGCTCAGTACCGTGCTCAGTATTCTGGTTATGGCGGCGATCACCGCCGGAACGGTTTATATGGTATTACTCACCAACAGTTTCCGGCACTTCGGGGAGACTGAGTTATGGATTATAACTGCGGTTTGTGTCGCTCTGACACTGTGGATAAGCCGTGCTGTCACCGGTGTGATGTTCCGCCGGTGATAATCTGATCATACTGTCGGCCGGGCTGGTTATCCCGGTCCTGCTATCGCTGAGTCTCTGCCGCCGGTTCAGCCGGTACTTTCTCCGCGGCCTTCAGGTCAGTGCTGACTGACTCTTTTGCCGCAGGCGGCGCGGTATCCGGCTGCGGTAGCGCCATGCGGACGGATAACAGGACTTCCGCCACTTTGCCGTTCATCTGATCTCTCAGGAGTGCTTCCGTCAGCAGATTGATATAGTTGGTGTAGAACTCCCCGCCGATTTCTGCTTTACCCTCACACTGCTCAGTCATTGGTGTCAGCCACGGTTTTTCCTTCACCACCGGTTTGACCGGCACGACCGGTTTCTCCGGCTGCGGTTTCACGGCAGATGGTTTACCGGCATGCGTCAGCATATATCCCGGCGATACCAGCTCAATATCCGGCGGCAGTTGCGGGATGAGTTTATGCAGTGCGCGGACCGTCGACGGATGCGGGTGCCCGATAGCGATCACCGACCCCTGTTTGCGTGCCAGAGCAACAGCCCGGTTCAGTTGCTTGCGCGTCTCTTCCTCTGTCTGCACATTATCCAGAAAAACCTGGCGGCGCAGTACGCGAACCGGTGTTCCCTGTGCGGCCTGTGTCGCTTTGGTGCTGCCGATGGTCACACTGTCGAGGAAATAAAAACCGGAGCCGGAGAGAGACGCCATCACATGCTGCATGGCGGTCAGATCAGAGGTCATCGCGCTGCCCATATGGTTATTCATGCCGGTGGCATACGGCACCCGGGCAATCGCAGCTTTAATCAGGGTATCAATTTCTGCGGCACTCATGGACGGGCGCAGAGTGTCGCGCTCCAGTGGCTGTTTGCTGATCGGTGCCATAGGCATATGGATAAGAATTTCACGGCCCTGGCGGTGCGCTTTCTCCGCCATTTCTTTGCCGAACGGGGAGTTCGGCAGGATAGCAATGGAGACCTGCGGCGGCAGTTCCAGGATGCGGTTATCATCCTGTTTACGGTAACCGAAATCATCGATCACAATGGCGAGCTGCGCCGCAGCGGCAGAAAACGTTATCAGTGACGAAGTGATAAAAAGTAACGAAGTCAGTACGATATTTTTGGTTTTCTGCCGGTAAGTCACTGTGTGCTATCTCCCCAGCCAGGGCTGCGGGTTAACCGTCCGTCCCTGGCGCCGGATTTCAAAATAGAGGCCCGGTCTTTCCTGGCCCCCGCTGCTGCCCACCAGTGCAATCGGCTGACCGGCTTTCACCTGATCACCCACATTCACCAGTGCGCTCTGGTTATAGCCGTAAAGGCTCATATCCCCTTTACCGTGCTCGACCACCACCATCAGACCATAACCCTGCAGCCAGTCTGCCAGCAGGACCCGGCCATCCGCCACCGCTTTTACCTGTGTGCCTTCCGGCGCGCCGATTACCATGCCTTTCCAGCGCAGTTCGCCGGAGATACTGTCACCGAACCGGTGCAGCAGCGGACCACGAACCGGCCAGATAGCCTGACCGGCCGGGCGGCCCAGTCCCCCGGTGCGGGACATCAGCGAGCGCTCGTCCTGTGTCGGGGTATAGGTGGAGCCTTTTTTCTTCGCCTGAGCCTGTTTCTCGCGGATACGGGCGGCTTCACGGGCTTCGCGTTCCGCGCGGGCTTTGGCCTCGCGCTCCGCTTTGGCTATCTTGTTGCGCAGCTGGCTTTCGTTTTCCCGCATCACCAGCAAATCTTTCTGATCAGCTTTCAGTGAGCGTTCCAGTTCAGTCAGGGTGGATTTCCGGGCGGTCTGGGCACGATCCAGCTTTTTCTTTTCAGTCTGCTGTTTGCCGAGCAGGCTTTTATGCTCTGCACGTTTTTGTTGCTCGGTCTGGCGGCGGGCGTGCAACTGCTGAGTGGTCTCTTCCAGCTCTGCAATGGTTTTTTCCCGCGCGGCACCGATATAGGTGTAATAGGCAAGGATCCGCTCATCGCGCTGGCCTTCCTCACCCTTGAAAATCAGTTCAATACCCTGATGACGCCCCTGACGGAATGCGGCATCCAGCTGTTTTGACAGCAGCGCCCGCTGGGCTTTCTGCTTCGCATCCAGCTGTTTGATTTCTGCGCTGAGAGTCGTGATTTCACTGTCGAGCTGTTTCAGGGTTTTCTGTGTGGAATAGAGTTCACGACCGGCAGCGGCGATATCCTTTTCCTGATTTTTCAGCTGGGTTAACAGATTTGCACGTTTTCCCTGCTGCTCTTTGACGCTCTTTTCTTTCTCCGCGATATTCAGCTGGAGATTTTTCAGCTCATTCTTGCTGGCATCGGCGGTGGTTGTATTGGCGGCAGAAACAGCAAAAGAGACCGGCAACAGCAGAGCTGCCAGTAATGTGCGGACACCGGGGGACACCCGGCGGGAATGCGTGCGGAAAACGTGCTTATGCGCCAATTTATCTGACCCTGCCGTTACGCCAAAGAAACGATCGTATTTAACTATTCTAAACTGCAATTATTCCATGCCATTTAAAGCGTTACCAGTCCTGTTATCCGGGATTTACACTTCGGGACAATCCGGCGGCGGAGATTCACCGCGAATTTGTTGCGTTTGTTTTTTACCTTAGCCGTGAATCAATGGTAAATTAACCCCTCTGTCTGTCGGAAAAATGAATTTTCGCGGCATGCGCCGCAAAATTACGATGAAAACAGCCATAACCCGGGCAAGACCGGCTGTATTTGAACCGGCACACAGGTATACTTCTGCCCTTTGATCTTTGTTATTAACCAACGGGAGTTATTGTCCCCCATGCTGCAAGAAATTATGCCATTTGTCAGTAAGCACCCTATTATCAGCCTTGTATGGGTCGCGTTACTGATCTCAGTCATCGTACTGACTGTCAAAGGACTGTTTTCAAAAGTGAAAACAATTCCGCGTTCTACCGCTATCGCACTGATTAATAAAGAAGAAGCGATTGTCGTGGATACCCGTACCCGGGACGATTTCCGCCGTGGTCATATCATTGACGCGGTCAATCTGACGCCGTCAGAAATTAAAGACAACAACCTCGGTGAAGTGGAAAAACACAAAAACCGTCCTGTTATCCTGGTTTCCGCCAACGGTATGGAGCTGGTCAAACCGGCTGAAAGCCTGCTCAAAGCCGGTTTTGAACGTGTATTTGTGCTGAAAGACGGCCTCTCCGGCTGGACCGGTGATAACTTACCGCTTTCCCGCAGCAAAAAGTAATCCGGCAAAGGATGATTGGAACATCCCCTTTGTAACTCACACTCTTTATATGGATATCAAAAGGTAACACTATGTCAGAACAACAAAACACAGAAATGTCTTTCAACATTCAGCGCGTTTACACCAAAGATATTTCTTTTGAAGCGCCGAATGCACCTGCCGTTTTCCAGCAGGAGTGGCAGCCGGAAGTGAAGATGGATCTGGACACCGGCTCAACCAAACTGGCTGATGACGTTTATGAAATCGTTCTGCGCGTCACTGTGACAGCGACTATGGGCGAAGAAACCGCATTCCTGTGTGAAGTTCAGCAGGCCGGTATTTTCACCATCGGCGGTCTGGAAGGTACTCAGTTGGCACACTGCCTGGGTGCATACTGCCCGAATATCCTGTTCCCGTATGCCCGTGAGTGCATCGCAGGCCTGGTCGGCCGCGGTACATTCCCTCAGCTGAACCTGGCACCGGTTAACTTCGATGCACTGTTCATGAACTATCTGCAGCAGCAGGAACAACAGCAGGCTGTGCAGGAAGGTACACAGGAAGCATAATGACAGACGCTTCTATGACTGTACTCGGTGCCGGTTCATACGGCACCGCTTTAGCGATCACACTGGCCCGTAACGGGCACCGTGTGGTGCTGTGGGGGCATGACCCGGAACATATCCGTCAGCTTGAGGCCGATCGTGCCAATCAGGCATTTCTGCCGGATGTCCCGTTCCCGGATACCCTGATCCCTGAAGCCTCCCTTGAAAAAGCCCTCGCGGCCAGCCGTAATATTCTGCTGGTGGTGCCGAGCCATGTGTTCGGGGACGTGCTCAAACGCGTCAAACCGCTGTTGCGGCCTGATGCCCGGATTATCTGGGCGACCAAAGGTCTGGAAGCGGAAACCGGGCGTCTGCTGGGTGAAGTGGTGCGTGAAGTCCTCGGGGATAAAATTCCGCTGGCCATGATCTCCGGTCCCTCTTTCGCCAAAGAGCTGGCTGCCGGTCTGCCGACGGCTATTGCTGTCGCAGCGACAGAGCCTGCCTTTGCGGATGAGGTTCAGCAGCTTTTCCACTGCGGCAAAAGCTTCCGTGTCTATAAAAACCCGGATTTTATCGGGATCCAGCTCGGCGGTGCCGTGAAAAACGTCATTGCGATTGGGGCGGGGATCTCTGACGGAATGGGGTTTGGTGCCAATGCGCGAACCGCGCTTATCACCCGTGGTCTGGCAGAAATGACCCGCCTGGGTGTGGCATTAGGCGCAGATCCGTCTACCTTTATGGGAATGGCCGGTCTGGGTGACCTGGTGCTGACCTGTACTGACAACCAGTCCCGTAACCGCCGTTTCGGCATGATGATGGGGCAGGGCGTGAGTGTGGATGAAGCACAGGAGCGCATCGGTCAGGTGGTGGAAGGATACCGTAATACCAAAGAAGTTCGTGCGCTGGCAGAGCGTGCAGGCGTTGAAATGCCTATCACCGAGCAAATCTATCAAATACTCTACTGCAATAAAGATGTGCTCGAAGCTGCCCGTGCCCTGTTGGGGCGAGCCACCAAAGAAGAAGGTGAGCACTTTTAAGCCCGTTTTTTTATCCGAAGTCTGTGAGGTAATTATGTCCTACGAAGAACTGGAAGAGGTCTGGAGCTATATAAAGCAGGAAGCGCGGGACTTTGCTGATTGTGAGCCGATGCTGGCCAGTTTTTTCCATGCGACATTACTCAAGCATGAAAATCTGGGCAGCGCGCTCAGTTTTATGCTGGCCAACAAACTGGCAACCCCGACCATGCCGGCAATTTCTGTCCGTGAAGTGGTGGAAGAGGCATATCACAATGATCCGCAGATGATTAAATCTGCCGCAATGGATATCAAAGCCGTCCGCCTGCGGGATCCGGCAGTGGATAAATACTCCACGCCGCTGCTCTACCTGAAAGGCTTCCACGCCTTACAGGCATACCGCATCGCCAACTGGCTGTGGAACCAGAACCGCCGCGCGCTGGCAACCTACCTTCAGAACCAGGTTTCTGTGACATTTGGTGTGGATATCCACCCGGCCGCAAAAATCGGCCACGGCATTATGTTTGACCACGCAACCGGCATTGTCATCGGCGAAACCGCGGTGGTGGAAAATGATGTCTCTATCCTGCAATCCGTCACCCTCGGTGGTACCGGCAAAACCGGCGGCGACCGCCACCCGAAAGTCCGCGAAGGCGTGATGATTGGTGCTGGTGCCAAAATCCTCGGCAATATCGAAATCGGACGCGGTGCCAAAATCGGTGCAGGCTCCGTGGTTCTGCACCCGGTGCCGGCACATACCACCGTCGCAGGTGTACCGGCAAAGATAGTCGGCAAACCGGGCTGCGATAAACCGTCCCTGGATATGGATCAGCACTTTAACGGGTGCGAGGGGATTTGATTATTTTGCGTGAGATCTACCAATTGGCAGATATTTATTAACGTAGAGACACCAATGATGTTTAATAGAATAAAGTTATCTTTACTAAGTATCAGTAGTGCAATTATATTCTCACCAACTGTATATTCACACGATTATATTACTAGCCAGTCTATTTCTGATGCACCAGTAATTACTTTGTCCAGTTATAATATTATGGCCTCAGAACTTTCCAGTCTGGAAAGCTTAAAATCAGCACTGCCTGATTTAAAAAGTGATATAATTGCATTACAAGAAGTTGATTATAACACTCAGCGTTCATCAAAAAGCTCGCCTGGAAACATACCAGTAAATCAAGCTGCAATATTAGCTGAGGATATGTCAATGCATTTTTCAGAATGTCATGCTATTAGTTTCTAAGGGGGGTATTATGGAATGGCGTTACTTTCACGATATCCAATAAGTAAAACAGAAAAAATAAAACTAGGGAATTTAAATAACAGAGAGGAACGTGCTGCATGTGTTAATTATATATCTATTCCCGGAATACCTTCACCGGTAGCTATTATAATTACACATCCGGACCAAGACAGGGATAACACTCTCAGAATCAAACAAATTCGAGAGCTGATGGGATATGTTGATGAAATTAGTAAGCATGCTATACCTATTATGATTGGGGATTTAAATCTTGTACCAGCTTCTCCGGAATATAGTGAATTAATGTATCAAATGAACGATACGTTACCAGTAAACGAGTATTATACATTTCCCAGCTGGAATCCTAACCGCAGGATTGATTATATATTAACATCTAAGTCACAGAAATGGAAAGTTATTAAGGCACAGGTCATTAAAGAAAATGCGGACACATTAACAAAGTGGACTCAAATTTCTGATCATTTACCCATCAGAGTGAAAATGAAATTGATGAAACAATAAGTTATTGCTATCTCAGGTTATTATTATTCCCCAGTTTATCTATGCTGGGAAATGATACTCTTTGAGGAATAGCACTTCTTACATTATATGACTACATGTCAATCCCGCAATAACGCCCCTGCATAATCCAGTTGCCGCCAGGCTTCAAATACAATCACCGCAACGGTATTGGATAAATTCATACTGCGGCTGTCCGGCAGCATCGGCACGCGAATTTTCTGATCAACCGGCATATTATCCAGCACATAAGGCGGCAGCCCACGAGTCTCCGGCCCGAACAGAAGATAATCCCCTGCCTGATAGCTGACATTACTGTGACGCGGTGTGGCTTTGGTGGTCAGTGCAAACACCCGGTTGCCGGTCGGCGACTGCGCATTATCCGGATTTAGTCCCTCGCTTTCGAGAAAGGCATAATAATCATGATGATGCTTGATATCCGCAAACTCACTGTAATCCAGCCCAGCGCGGCGCAGTCGCTTATCATCCCAGGTAAACCCCAGCGGATGGATCAGATGCAGCCGAAAGCCGGTATTGGCACATAGCCGGATTATATTACCGGTGTTTGGTGGTATTTCAGGTTCGAATAAGACGATGTTGAGCATGGTTTTTATTTCAGTAAATCACAAATTTCATCACGAGGATGAAAATCTAAAGGTGCTTTCAATAATAATTCGCGTAAAGCTGTCAGATTTCGTTGTTCACAGTGTATTTTAATTTCAGCAATCAATTGTGAGAGTTTATCCCAAGTGAGATATTTTTCATTAGCTGTCATAATTCGGGGATGGAATGTTCCCTGAACATTATCTCCGATTAATAGTTCTTCATAAAGCTTTTCTCCGGGACGCAACCCGGTTACTTTTATCTCAATATCGCCATTAGGATTTTTTTCATCTTTAATAGTAAAACCTGAAAGGTTAATCATTTTTTCAGCAAGGTCGTATATCCTGACTGACTCTCCCATATCAAGGACAAAGACATCACCATTTTTTCCCATTGCTCCGGCCTGAATAACTAATTGAGCGGCTTCCGGAATGGTCATAAAGAAGCGGGTTATATCTTTATGAGTAAGTGTAATTGGCCCACCATTTGCGATCTGTTTTTCAAATAATGGAACAACAGAGCCAGATGAACCGAGAACATTACCAAAACGAACCATTGAGAAGTGTGTTTCAGATTGAGTGAGAGCAAGTGCCTGTAATATCATTTCGGCAAAACGCTTTGTTGCCCCCATAGTATTAGTTGGCCTGACCGCTTTATCAGTAGATATTAATACAAATCGTTCAACATTGTTTTCACTTGCTGATTGTGCGAGGGATAGTGTACCCAAGATGTTATTTTGGATTCCCTCAACCATATTATATTCTACAAGGGGGACATGCTTATAAGCAGCTGCATGATATACAGTATTAATTGAAAATTTCTTAATGATAAAATCAATTTTTTCTTTATTTTTAACATCACCTAGTATTGGGATGATGGTGGTATTCAATTTTTTAGAGTATTTTAATCTATTCAATTCTCTATCAATGCTGTATAACGAAAATTCTGATATTTCATAAAGAATAATTAAATTTGGACTCTGAGATAGAATTTGACGGCATAGCTCAGACCCGATAGAACCACCGGCACCACTGATGAAAATATTCTTCTCAAAAATATTTTTCTTTAGTAATTCATTGATTGGTGCAACCTGTTCACGGCCAAGCAGATCGGATATAGATACTTTATTTAGGTGACCTATTTGTGCAGTTCCATCAACTAACTCATTAAAATCAGGAATGGTTAAAACTTCTCTGTGTAAAGGTTCTAATTTCTTTAAAATATTTTTTCTTTTATTGGAAGATACACTAGGTATGGCCAATAATATTTTTGAGATATTATATTTATCTATTAATTTAGCCAGGTTATCGGAAGGGTAGACCTTAAGACCGTGAATTGTATGATACTGAAGTTTCTTTTTATCATCGATAAAAAATATTGGATTATATTCTTTATGTTCCCGAAGGATGGTCAGTAATTGCCGTCCTGATTCACCTGCACCGTAAATGGCAACAGGCAAACCTTTTGGAGTAATAAGATTAACAATATTACGATAAAAATAGCGGGTTCCGCATAGTAGTATAACTAATAGGAAGAAATAAATAATAGGGACTGTACGTGGCAGGAAAGCATCCTGGTAGAGAGAAAAAGCGATTAATAGCAGCGAAGATAAAAAAGAACCAACAACAGCCCATTTAACAATGCTCATATTAACATATCGTAATATTGCACGATAAAAACCAATTTTAACCAGAATAAATACAGTTATGGGGATAGTGAAACATATTGAAGCCCAATGTATAAAACTTGATATCGGTATATCTCGGTCTAGCCTTAACCACATACTTACCCAATATGAAGATAGCATAATAGATACATCGATAAATATCAGTATTATAAATTTGATAAATCGGTTTTTATTTGCGTACATAATGCATGTTGCCTATCGTTTTACTATTTTATAAATAGTCATAAATATTATTTTTATATCTAGGATAATAGACTTGCTATCCACATACTTTAAATAATACTCTGATTTCATTGGCATAATAATATCAATATAAGCCTTTTCCGGATCATCATATTTTGCCAAAATAATATTTTCATCAATCATCTCAATTGCTGCTAAATCTGTAATGCCCGGCTTTACTGAAAGAATTTTATTTTTGATACTTTCAGGATATAAATTCATATACTTTGGCACTTCTGGTCTGGGACCAACCAGGCTCATGGTTCCTTGTATAACGTCAATAAGCTGTGCAAGCTCATCTAATTTATATTTTCGGATAAAATGACCAGAGCGAGTGATACGTTGGTCATTCCCAATCGTTAATTGCCCCAGGTTCTCTGTATTATCAGTCATACTCCTAAACTTATGAATCATAAATTCTTTCCCGTCTTTACCAACCCGACGTTGGCGGAAAAAGATGGGCCCCTTAGAGTCCATTTTTATCCAGCAACAAATCATTAGTATAAACGGTGACAGCAATAATAAACCTAAGCATGAGGCTGTAAAATCAAAAATACGCTTAGCGATAAGATAAATCATATCTCGTTACTTAATAATCTCTGTGATAGCAGTAATAACACGATCCTGGTCTTCTCTGGTCATTGCAGTATATAATGGTATTGAAATTATTCGTTGAAAATTATTCTCTGCAACAGGAAATTGTTCAGGAGTTAAGTTATATTTATCACGCCATACAGGATGCTTGTGTAGAGGAATAAAATGGACAGAGCAGCCAATATTTCTCTTTGACATTTCCAGAATAAAATCATCACGGGAAATTGTTACGCTATCAGTTAACCGAATTGGGTAAAGATGCCATGCATGCTGGTTATTATCTTTAGCGTCTACAGGAAGAATTAAAGGTAGGTTTTTTAATTTATCATTATAATATTGAGCCATAGCCTCACGTTTTACCTGAAAATCATTAATGCGTTTTAATTGGTGGATACCAATTGCTGCTGAGATATCAGGCATATTATATTTAAATCCTGGCTCTATAACCTCATAAAACCATGCTGGTGTTTTAGATTGGTATCTGTCAAACGCATCTCTGCTGATGCCATGCAGACGCATTACTTTAGCCCGGGCAATTATATCTGGATGCTTAGAAACCAGCATACCGCCCTCAGCAGTTGTCATCGTTTTATTTGCATAGAAACTAAAAACAGTTGCATCAGTATCTAATGTCCCGATAAGTTTCCCATTATAGATGGTAGGGAAGGCATGTGCGGCATCTTCAACTATTTTTAAATCATGTTTTCGGGCAATAGATATGATTGTATCCATATCACAGGCTAGTCCTGCAAAATGTACCGGAATAACCGCTTTTGTTTTATTAGTAATGGCTGCTTCAAATTTTGCAGGATCCATATTTAATGTGTCATCACAGGAATCTACAAAAATTGGGTCTGCACCAAGATATCGTACGACTTCAGCGGTTGTTGTAAAGGTGTAAGTAGGAACAATAACTTCATCACCCGGGCCGATACCTATGGCTTCTAAAGCAAGGTGTAAACCTGCGGTAGCAGAGTTAATTGCTATAGCCTCGATATTCCCGCCTAAGTACTCAGCAAAGTCTTGTTCAAATTTTTTTGCCTTTGGACCGGTAGTAATCCAGCCACTTTTCAGAGAGTCTACTACTTCATCAATTTCTTCCTGACCGATTTCAGGAAAGGAGAATGGAAGGAATTTATTATTCATAATTATTACCTGTTGTGATTAATCTTATTTTTTTTGTTCATTAACATATGGATGATCCCAATTAGGTAACCAGAGCCATATGATAAATGAATTAGGAATAAGCTATATGAAACACCTATATTGAACGATTTATATTTTCCGTAATACTCTTTTAATGGCCATGTTATTAATAATAAATAAATGAGCATAATTGAGCTAAATATAGTAAATGTTATGTTGCTAAATAGTGAAAACAAGATCCCAAATAGTAAAAATAAAACAAATAATGGTGGTGCAAGTTGTCGATAGGATGTTGCAAATCCGAGTTTTTTAACTACAATAGGTTTATACAAACCATATTGATACATCATTGATGATAGTTTTGAATATGAGTTTCTCGGGTAATATTTTATTTTTATAAAAGGAATTAGATATATAGATAGCTGATTTTTAATCATTCTACCATTGAATTCATCATCTTCATTTCTTAGCAGTGACTCATCATAATAACCAATTTTTTCGAAAACTACTTTTTTAAAAAAACCAAATGGTACCGTATCAACTTTTCTTATATCATTTGACCCAACTCTGAATAGAGAATTTCCAACACCAAATTTATGACTTAGTGAAAATGATATAATTTTTGAAGTACTCTTTGTATCACAAGGTAACGTTTCAATTACTGTTCCAATATTGTCAGCATCTAGTTCTATCGAATATTTCAGTAATACCTCAAGGTAATCTTTTGGGTATTCAGCATGTGCATCTATTCGTGCTATGTATTCTCCATTTGCTGTTTTTATTCCAATATTTAAAGCAAATGGTGTATATTTATGGGGATTTTCCAGCATAATAATGAACGGATATTGTTCAGTATATTTTTTTATTATTTTACGTGTAGCATCTGAGCTTCCGCCATCAATGAGAAATAATTCAATATTATTTTCTTTCAAAATTGTTTGAGCAAGGATGGAGTCAATACATTTTTCTATATATTTTTCTTCGTTATAAACTGGACATATAATAGAAATTAGACACATGGGCTATCCTTTGTTTTTTCAAAAGATGCTGGATCTGGAAAATTACTATATAAAAAAGAAGATAACGTTATTTTGACTTTGTCATATTCAGTATCATCCATCTTGATTGAATCATTGAAACAAATAAAATTAATATTATTTTTGTTTTTATTGAAGGTTTTAATTAAACGGTTTAATGTTTTTATTGAGTCAATATTCGCAATAATAGCATCATTATTTTTTTCAGGATAAAAACACCCGTTAGCAAGATGCCAATATCGATATATATATTGAGTCAAGTCATTGTTGTTTCTGAATCTGTTTTTTGAGCATAATGCCATATGAGAATTGAACTTACTATAGACATCCAACAATGTTTTTTTCTTATATGGCTGGGGATGATGCCAATGTTCTAGCCATAAATAGCGCTTATAGATATATTTACATAGGAAATTAGAAAGTTTCGTCAAAAAAGGATAACTTTTATCAAATAGAAATGAATTATCTAATTTTTTTGGGGATAGATTTCTATTAATTAAGTCTAAGTTGTTATTTAGTGAATTTATCCAAGTGTCCGTGTTTTTTATTTTGCGGAATAGTTTTTTTCTTGCTAACCATCCATGAGAAATAAAATCAACGGGTAGATCATTTTTGAAAAATCTTGCTGTATCTAATTTATTCATGATAATAAAATCATCATTTAAATATACGAATTTATCAGATAGTTCTTTAATATTTGGTAAATTCATCTCTATAGATGATGAATTAAATACAGGAAGATCTGAGCTGTTAAAATATAATTCAGAGTGAGTAATATGTTTTATTTTTTTATGATTTATATTTAGCCATTCAGGAATATGGCCTTCAGTTATAAGATATATTTTATTATACCAGGGACAATTTTTTTCTATAGAGCGTAGCACGAATCTTAGAGTGTCGAAGTCTCTAAACCGAGCATCAGAATTTGAATCACCATCTCTTTTTGGTAAATATGATTTTTTTAAATTTCTCCATTTTGGGTCATTTCCATTAACCCAAGGAAGAACAAAATCAATTTTTTCCATCACTATGCCTTATTTCTACAAAGAATTAATATAAAGTAAAAAGCACATAATGCTAATACTATCTCATATGCATATTCAAATAACTCCCCTCTGGGTAAAAAGAACAAGGTATTCACTATGTAGAATGATAAGTATTTTATTACTTGGTTATTTTTACATATTTCGAATAAATATATAAGTAACCCCAATAATATGGAACCGAATATTAAAGAAATATAACTATACTGAAATATCTCTGCAATATAGCTAGTTCCTAAACCTTCACCATTGTAGTATGCAGTAGAATCTACAGCATGGGTAAGTTTATGGTTAAAATAATTGGAGTGTGTTAATAGCTCATCATTTTGCTTATTTCTATAAGCTCTATCAAATATAGGTGCTAGTAAAAAAGGGTAATCTTTACTATTCATCATATTCTCATAGTCAATGTAGTAAGGAAGAACTACGCCGGAGACACCTTGACTTGTTATAAAGGATACGAGAGCATTTTTATTTTTAGCATACTCTGTGCCAGTTCTATTATTTTGAATAGACTGAAAAATCATTGATAAAGCAATAATGAAAAGTAGGCTTGTGATAATATTAATAAAATTAAATCTTATTGGCTTTATATATGAATGCCAATACCATATTAAATAAAGAATAGTAAGTCCGAGTTCATTGCGTTTCCCAGCAATAGCAAATGCTATTGCTGGCACTAAGATAAATATTGAGATAATGAAGAAAGCTTTTTTACTCAATTGTCTGGCAAAAAAAAGAAGGCATCCTACTATATATAGTTTATAACTGATAATTTCAATAGCTCCACCAAAAGCAGAATATTGAATTCCATTGTAAAATGAAAGATATCCGTTATTTGTTATACTAGATATGGTAACAGCCAGTTTGTATATAACACCCGGAGTTGATATTGATAACAGTAAAATGGCAGTTTTCTTTAAATTAACATCGCTTATATAAGAGTGGTATTTCTCTTTGATATTTATATTAGCCAATAGAATATATGTCGTGTTTAATATAGTTGAAAACAGTATATAAATATACACTGTTGTTGTTATAGTATTTTCTGAGAATGTATAGCCAATTAATCGGGTTGCTATATTTGCAGGGATAATATTTAAGTCTAATAACTCTAGCAGAAACCTGGAAAATATAAAAAGGCCAAATAATAAAGTAATTATCAGGAATGATAATCCTTTTTTATAAAATTTCAACCCAGTAAAAATGAGTATTGTATAGCTGGCTCCCAGTAAAAGCTCCAGGGAAGAAAGTAAATTGGGTTCATTGGTAGCAAATAAGTATGTTGAAAATAGCGCTATAACTATCTGGCAAAAAAACAATATCATGGTTAAATAATCCAGCTAATTAGATTTTTTTTCTTACAAATATATACTCTGTGTACTAACTCAAAGATAATGCTGGATATATATAATATACTTAACATATATAAGTCGACATTAATAATGATTAGCAGACTAAGAAACACCAAATAAAATAATGTGCTTAAAAATAAATTCTGCAAAAACTCTTTGTACAATGAATTTACAATGAGTATAGATTGACCGATGTTACTACTGAGAGTAGCAAAGATAATATAAGTACCCATTATATATAGTAAATACTGTGCAGGGAGTAATGTTTCACTGGAAAGCAGCAATATTATTTTCCCACTAAATATAGCTAGTATGAGATAGCATATTATACTTAAAATAAACGTAATCTTTATAATTAACTTAACATCATCGGCGGGTTTGTTTTTAGCAAAGAAAGGAAAGAATGCATTTGTTATATTTACAAATAAGGAGCGGAATGCCCATACTATTTTCTCTGCGATATCATAGTATGCTAAAGGAACCATGCCAATTAACTGACCTATAACAATAATATTGGTTTTGTCTTTTATTACTGCAGCAATATCAGCCAGTAAAAAAACATATCCTTTTTTTATTAAAACTAATATATATCGTGCGCTGGGCGCGGTCACTCGTATTCCTATCTGCTGAAATACAAAAATAAGGGCTATCACGCCCCCAATTATGCCAGAAATGCCTTGTAACATTGGAACATAAATATAATCTTCTTTATTTTTTATAAAAAACAATAATGCTATTGTGAATGCTATTTTTATAGTGACATTTATGTATGTAATGTACTTCATTTTTTCCATTCCCTGGAAGAACCATAATGGAAATAACATTTCACCAAAACTAATTAATAATGCATAATAATATATGACATCACTATTTTTCAAAATAACTTGGTTGACTATAAAAACTAAAAAAAATGAAATGATAATTAAAATTAATTTTATGAAAAGTGTGTTAGATACTATTATAGATAGCCTTTCTTTCCTTTCCCTATGTATACTTATTTCTCTTGTTATTGCGACATTAAATCCGAAATTGATAAGTATAGTAAAATAGGATGCAATAGCTAATGAAAATACAACCTTTCCATAATTTTCCAGCCCTAATCTATGTAATAAAAAAGGTAGTATAATCAGAGGGAGTATCATATTTACAAATTGTAAGCAGGAAAGATAGAAAAAATTGCTTAATTGTTTTTTGTATTTTATTAGCTTCTCTATCATAAAAATATCAATTTAATATTAGTTTAACCATAGCTACCGCACTGGGTTACCGCTCCCAGAGTGCGCTATTGCGAGTTTATCTTACTGATTCTACTAAAGAATCGAGTCAGTAAGAGTTGTGGTGTGTTACAGGGGGCTGATTTTTCAATAAGTTGGTAAGTGATTTATACCCAATCAATCAGCTCTGTTTATATGTGCTGCCAAAGGCTAGTCCGATTACACGAACAGGTCAAGCATGATAACACTCGTGAGTCTTTCATTAAACGAACTTTATCCGGTTTAATGTGGCAATCTTTTTCTTTAAATCTGTCTTTTTTGTGTTAACAGCAGAAAAAGTGTTACTTTAAGCCAGAGCTTTGGTTTATTACTTTTTCTAATCGGTACATGCACAATCACAGCAGAAATGTTTTATTACATCATATTGATGGCAATGGTAATTCCTGCTTAAGAAGGAATAGTTACCGGGGCTGATTGCCCCGGTAACTACAGAGAGCCTCAGCGCGGGTGCAGCGGTAGCCAGATTTCCAGGCGAAGTCCGCCGAGCGGGCTGTCGTTGGCGGTGACTTTACCGTTGTGCTGGCTGATAGCGGTGCTGACAATCGCGAGTCCCAGGCCGGTACCACCGGATTCGCGGTCGCGGGCTTCATCCGTGCGGTAGAACGGACGGAAGATATGTTCGCGATCTTCCGGGCTGACACCCGGGCCATCGTCATCCACCACAATGCTGATACCTTTGGTGTCGGCGCTGAATGCGACCTGAATATGCTGGTTTGAGTAACGCAGTGCGTTACGGACAATATTCTCAAATGCGCTGCCGAGTGCGGACGGGTTGCAGTAAATTGTCCACGGGCCCGGCGGTGAGGTGATTTCCAGCGTTTTATGGCGCTGCTCTGCCTCAAACTTCGCATTGTCGAGAATGTCATCCCACAGCTCATTGGCCTTGATGTTCTGGCGCAGCAGCTCATTTTTATGCTGGCTGCGGGAGAGAACAAGCAGGTCATTGATCATGCCGTCGAGGCGGTGGGTCTCTGTCTCGATGCGTTCCAGCTCTTTACTTTCACCGTGGCGGCGGCGCAATAGTGCTGTAGCCAGCTGAAGCCGGGTGAGCGGGGTGCGCAGTTCGTGGGAGATATCGGATATCAGCCTCTGCTGTGCGTTCACCATGCGTTCAAGGGCGCTGATCATCTGGTTAAAACTGTTACCCGCCGCAAGGAACTCCTGGGGGCCGGCTTCCAGTTCCGGATGCTGGCGCAAGTTACCCTTGGCAACATCATCCGCCGCGTTTTTCAGTTTTCGTGCCGGTTTTGCCAGGCTCCACGCCAGCCAGAGCAGCAGCGGGGTGCTGATCAGCATGGTGGCTGCCAGTAACAGGAACGGGCGGTCAATCAGGAAGTTGATAAAATCAGACTGTGCGGTGTTCGCCGGGCGGATAAGATAAAGCTGATAGCGGTCTTCGCCGTCCCTGACTTCAAACGGCCCGAGCAGCTCAATGCGGCCGTAACGTTTCTTTTTCGGGTTATCAGTGTTATCTGACTGACCCATAAAGTTACGGATGACCTGGGAATCATTGCGGATAGGCCCGATGATCCGGCCTTCAGTGGTGACAATAATCAGGCGCTTGTCCGGCGGCGTCCATTTTACCAGGGCGCGGGTCAGCCGCCGCCACCAGAGCAGGTCATTCGCCGGATCCTGTGCGAGATCAGATTCAATATGTTGCTGCAGCATCATACCCTGCCGGTACTCAGCCTCCTGGAGCGGCATCAGCTGCCGGGAGTCGAGCTTCGGCACCATCAGCACCAGTAACAGCACCAGCGCCAGGGTAAACCAGAAGATGGCGAAAATCCGCGCCGTCAGGCTGCTTATCATGTTGCAGATACCATTAAGTAACCACGGCCGCGTAACGTTTTAAACCACGGCAGGCCGTCTGTGCGCTCCGGTAATTTGCGGCGCAGGTTAGAAATGTGCATATCAATGGCGCGGTCAAACGGTGTCAGGCGTTTGCCCAGCACTTCCTGGCTTAAGTGTTCACGGCTGACCACCTGGCCGAGGTGTTGTGCCAGCAGGTAAAGCAGCGTGAACTCGGTTCCGGTCAGATCCAGTACTTCGTCGCCGAAGCTGGCTTCCTGACGGCCCGGGTTGAGCTGGAGTTTATCCACCATCACCACGGAAGAGTTACTGCTGCTGTCGCTCTGCTGCTGTTGCTCACTCCAGTTGGAGCGGCGCAGAATCGCGCGTATACGTGCCACCAGCTCGCGATCGTTAAACGGCTTCGGCAGATAGTCATCCGCACCCAGTTCGAGCCCCAGAACACGGTCAAGGTCACTGCCGCGTGCGGTCAGCATAATCACCGGCGTCTGGTAGTTCTGGCGCAGTTCTTTCAGGGTTTCAATCCCGTTTTTGCGCGGCATCATGATGTCGAGCAATAACAAGTCTATGGAATCGTCAAGGAGGGTCAGTGCCTGCTCGCCGTCATGTGCAATGACAACGTTGAACCCTTCCATATCGAGTAATTCTTTTAACAGCGAGGTTAATTCGCGGTCATCATCAACAAGCAGTATTTTATTCATTATTCACGTCCTCCACGTGCAAAATACGACAACAAACGTTTCTATTCCATGACTTTACGTTCTTTTACATGCTCTGACGCATGTTTGCAGCCGGGTGCGTATAGTTAATTCCAACGGGTCAGGTGACGCAGACTCAGAAGTTTAAGGAGTTACTATGGGTAAGATAGCAACAATCACTTTAGCGTCAATGTTTGTGATGCAAAGTGCGCCGGGACTGGCGCAGGATTCAGAAAGTGATGGCTGCGTTACCCCGGTGCAGAGTCACAGTCAGTATAAAGGTATAACGACATCAGGGGGAGATGGTTATACCTCTATGTTGACCGGCATCCGGTTAACGGAAGAACAGCGGATGCAGTTGCGGGATCTGATGCACAATTACCGCGACCAGTTACGGAATGTCCGTAACCTTGCAGAAGATGATATTGCGCTGTACGAGCTGGTTAAGGCCGAAAAGTTTGATGAAACGGCCGTGCGTAATCAGCTGGAAAAGGAGATGCGCAAGCGGCTGGATTACCAGGTTGAGATGATACGGGTTCACCATCAGATGTATCAGTTACTCAACCCGGAGCAGAAAATGCAGCTGGATGCCAATTTTGAGCCGGAGAGTATTCATACCTCATCCGCCTCCTCCGCGCAGAATATGCCGGAATGAATTTGTCAGAAGTTATTTGTCAGAAATAATTTGTCAGAGTAGTGAAGTCAGTAGAGTCGTTAAGTAGCACCCAAGAAGTTTTTCCTTGCCATAGACACCATCCCTGTCTTTTACAGCCCCTCTTGAGGGGCTTTTTTTTATCTGGTTACATTAGAAATCCCTTTCAAATCAATCAAATAAATATTTTCATGAGCGGCTGTAAGTTGTTCAAATATGCCGGAGTGTGGACACTCCGTGGACATTCCAGCCGCCTATGACTGCTAAATTGTCACACCACCTTTCAGCGGATTAAACAAGATTGCGAACTGCAAATAATCAGGGGCGAGGTGAGCATACGCCATTGTCTGGTTAATGCTGGCATGTCCGAGTATCTGCTGTAATGCAACGATGTTACCCCCGTTCATCATGAAGTGACTTGCAAACGTATGTCGTAAAACATGTGTTGCTTGTCCTGACGGCAGGTCGGGCTTTATTGCCTTCAGTTTTTTCCGGAACGTTTGGTAATCGACTTTGAAGAGCACACCAGCCTTTCTTGTTTTTACTGCCTGTTCCAGCTCTTCTGATATCGGGATCGTTCGCTGTTTCCCGTTCTTTGTCTTTAAGAACGTCACGCGCCCGTTAATTACTTGTTCACTTTTCAGAGTGGCTGCTTCACTCCACCGGGCACCGGTGCTGATGCATAATAGAGCAATCCGTTTTTCATCACCTGACAGAATACCCAGCAGACTGCTGATTTCATCCTGCGACAAAAAAGTCATTTCGGGCTGCTTTTCTTTTAGGGGCGGCAAGCCGTTTACAGGGTTGTCTCCGTGAAATATTTCCAGTTTTTTTAATGCTGTCAGCATCCCGGAAAGCCGATACATGTCGCGGTTAATGGTTGAGGGGCTAATCTGATCCCTCAGACGCTGGGTGCGGTGTTCAAGCAGAGAGTGTTTATTCAGCCGGTTTATTGCTGGGTCGCCTAATGCTGATATGGTTTTCTTCAGCTGGCGAAACTCTGCATCACCACTATCACTTGCCGAGCCATGATAGAGCCACCACAGATCTAAAAGCTCAGTAAGTGTGCGCCTGTCTTTTTTCGCGCCAGTGGCAGACATGGTTGATACGTTTGCCATTGTGTACCGTTCAAAAGCAATAGCCTCTGATTTTTTATTGAATTTCTTCCTGATGCGGGTTCCCTGCCGCCCAAGAGGTCTAACGTCCACTAAATATCGACCATCATCGAGTTTCTTAATAGGCATAAGAAAACCCTCCGATGTTGCACAGCGATTGACTATCTATCCAGTCAATAAATTCATAATGTAGATCTAACCAATTTTCCGCTCTGAGTGGTCTGACGGAATTGCGTCTGCACCATCAGGGGAGAGAGTTGGACTGATTTGCCCCGCCTGTTCAAAGGTTTCACCAATAGTTAACCACATGGCATATTTTTTCATTCTAGGATGATTTATCACTGCTTCCATAGTTGCAGCCCCCGCTGTTTGGTGGCCTGTTTCGTACTTTTTAATCGTACTTACTGATATTCCTGTTAAATCGGAGAATTGTTGCTGTGTCAGGTCTTCTGACTTCCTGATCGCGAGCAGTTTTTTTGAGTAATCTATTGACATGGTTCTACCCTGAGAACTATATTGGTTCTAAATTTAGAACACTCTTTGATGAATGAACGCCTACATAGGCATCTACAAGCCACAGTAAGCAACGGAACCAAGGGATTATGACACATGAGCGAGCAGAACACAGACGGTTATATGCAGGTCAATTACCCTGTTGATGCGGTAACACCACCAAAATTTGCAGAACTGATCGGGAAAACTCCTGCAGCGGTAAAGGCTATGGTTGAAAATAATAAGCTGCCATTGGTCAGGTGGACTAATCCCGATTCAAAGGGTGATGTGAAAACACGAGGTGAAAACTGGATTTACATTCCGGAATTTAATCGCGCTATGCGTGATGCATTCCAGAACAGACCAAAAGAATTACGTGATGCTTGGCTGCTGTGGATTGGCCTATGAGATGTAATTGTATGAGTAGTGTGATTCAGAAAGTTAGCACACACAGCCAAGCATATCGCGGATTTATTATTATCACTCTGCCGCGTAACGCGTCCCGGAAAATAACGCAGTATCACGTCACCCTGTCTGATGGGGCTGATAGCTGTCATTCGTTCGGGAAGTTTGACGCGCTGGCGCAGGCAACAAGTTTTATTGATTCATTGTTCAGCAAGAAATAATGGCGGTGACTTATGCGTGCAACAGCTGAATTAGTTGATATTACATCACGGTTACAGAGTAAAGATATTAATCGTTCACTGGCTGGCGTTAAGAGTTACAAAAATAACGGTATGTCATTTTCTGAAAGAACAGAAAGGCTGACTGAGGCAGGCGCATTACGGACAACTGTTTTTTTCAAAGACAAACAGGATAATCCGGATAATAGCGAGCTGGCCGGATTTATTGAATATATGCGGCTATCAGACAAACGAATACTGGATATGATTTTCTTTCTTGCTCAGTTGGGTAATAAAGAAAGGAAATATACAGACCTGACAAAAGAGGAAAAACAGCAATTAATTATTGCTATTAATAAAATAAAGTCACTAACGGCATTAATGCCGAAAAATATTTCATACCCGATTTAAATATTGACCAAAAAGAAAATGATCTTAACCGGTCAGGGCTTTTTATTACCTAAATAATGAGGTTTTAAAATGAAATCAATTCCGGAACCAATATTCACCCCTGTAGCTGAAAACATCAAAGCCAACCGTGAAGACGAGCGCAAAACCTTGCTTGATGGGTTTGCCGGTCGTTTGCGCACCATTTCCCATAAAGCGTTAAGACAGAAAATGACACCAACTGAAATTTATCACCTGCTCAATGGTGAGGCTGACCGTATCGAAAACGAAGCGGGAGAGCTGAACCATGTCTGACGAAATCGACCGCGCCAATGACCACGCCGCGCTTGTGCTTGAAAGCCAGATAGCCGCCGCCCGTATTACTGCTGCGGGTGCGTCTGCGTTTGAATGTGAGGGGTGCGGTAAACCAATCCCTGAGCCACGCCGCCGCGCTGTGATCGGTTGCACCATGTGCATTGATTGCCAGGCAATTGATGAACTGAAAAACAAACATTACCGGAGCGTGTGAGATGACCACTAAAAAGACGACATACTACCTAGGAATGTTTCGCTCTGATTACGCAGAGTTTTTTCCGTGTCAGCCGTCATTATCCATACAGGATTTATTTTCCCCGCCAGTAATGAGCCAAGAAAATCGCCCATGTTGTCCTGCACTGCAAAAACGTCTGTCTTTGCAGGAGCTGCTTCCATTTTGCCTTCCGCGAACAGAAGAACAGTCTGTTTCGACGCCAGAATCGAATTATGAATATCTGACTCTAGCTCTTCCTTCGTGTTCCAGTATGCCGATTCGCTTGTACGGTAATACACACAATTGCGGAACACGTTTTGGTATTCGCGCTGTATTAGCGCTGTCCATTCTCCGTGCTCTGTCCACTTATCAGGACAGCTTTGTTTTAGAAGCCGGGCCAACTCATTTCGATAATCTTCTGATGGAATCCAGCGCTCTTTTATCCGGCATGAAGATAAAGCCAGGAAAGCGTCGCAGGCACGGAGCATATCGAATGTTGATAAAAGCCTTACTTCGCCTTGAGGCGCAGCTGACGGAGTCAAAAAAGCAGGGTTCCGGACGGGTGGAAGCATCATGACTGTTCCTTTTTTTATCTGAATTCCGGTAACGGATGATACCCCGGACATTACAGAAATAAAAATATGCAAAAAATAAATAAGTAAGGAATTGCAATATGATTGAAAAAACTATTTTGAAATGGGCGGGTTCAAAAATCGGCATTATGGAGCAGTTGCGCCCTCACCTGCCAAAAGCAAAACGTCTTGTTGAGCCTTTCGCCGGTTCTTGTGCTGTGATGATGAATACTGACTATGAGCAGTATTTAATTGCCGATGTGAATAACGATTTAATCACTATGTATCAACAAATAGCCTCAGATAATATTGATGAGGTTATAAGAACCGCATACGATCTTTTTGAATTAGAGGCTGTTGAGTCAGGCTATTATGTAGAGCGCGATTTTTTTAATAAAAGTAAACGTGTCTTACAACCTGAATTTATCGCAGCATATTTTATTTATTTAAATCGCCACTGTTATAACGGACTCTGCCGCTACAATCAGAAAGGCAGCTTTAATGCACCGCGCGGAAATTATAAAAAACCATACTTCCCGGAGAAAGAAATCCGCGCATTTGCTGCCAAAGCAGTAAAAGCCAACATCCAGCACCTCGTATGGCAGGACTCGTTATCGCTGGTCGATTTTGGTGACGGTGTGTATTGCGATCCTCCGTACATGGGAAAAAGCTTTACTCAGTATCACACTGACGGTTTTACCGATGCAGATAATGAAGCGCTGGCCTTTGCCCTGAAAGATTTGAATGATATTCAGGGCAACCCGGTAACGGTATCAAATTCACTGGCGGCAAAAGAGCTGTATGCGGATTTAGGCTTCACTATCCACGTAATAGAAGCACCGCGCACCATTGCGGCTAATGGTAACCGGAAGAAAGCACCTGAAATTATTGCTGTGCTGGGTGGTTGCCAATGAGCATCATCGACCCGCGCAACGGCATTTATATTACTGATACCCACTACGCTATCGCCCGCCGTCTTCCGGAAGAGCATGCATCACTCCCTGAATACGTGCTGATTGAGGCTGATCTTGAAAACAATAGCTGGTCGTTGGTTTCCCGGTATGACAACCCTATCGTTATGGTTGCTGACCTTGTCGCCATGCAGGTTATCAGGCCGAAAGATAAACCGGTAAAAACACTGGATGAGTATTTGCTTTTCAGCGAAATGATAGTGAAACGCTGTCAGACAGCGCTGTCTGTACTCCGGGAAATGCCGGTTGGTGACCAGCCATGACCGGAAAAGTCATTGATTTCAGTGTGCAGCCACCGCCGGAGCCGGCGGTTTTTGTACATGAGTGGAACAAAAAGCGACATGAGGCGGTGCTGGGTTTTGAGCAGCCGTTAACGCCCGCACAACTTAAGCAGAATCAGGATTTGCAGGATGAAATTGAACGTCTGCCGCGCATGCTGCGTTTTCCGTTCCGTAAGCGCTATGAAAGTATTTACGAAGAAAAGGGGCTGTTAGAGGCTCACAGATATCTGTATTTCAAATTTTATCGGGAAATACTTCCGCGAGTTAATGCCGTTAATGACCGCTTTTCAGTGCGTCATATGGATCAGTTTAATGCCCTGCCGGAGTTATCCGACAAGGCCGTTAAATTACTGGCAAAGCAACTGGCGAAAGTATTTTTTGAGCGTTGCCAGCTGCTGATCGATAAGGTCAGCGAGATTGGTGATGGTGCCATATTTAAATTTAAGTACCTGTATGAAATATACGGGCACATGGCTGCTGATGCCAAAGAACTGCATATTACCCCGCTTCACTACAGCCGGTATCTGAAAGGCTCAATTAGTGAAAAAAATATCCACTCTGCCCTTGCCCGTCTGGTGAATGATGATTTCTGGTACCGCCGTTTACGGGCGCACCGTGCCCGCTGGCGTGAGTCGCTGCTGATTGCCGTTATGGCCGTCAACATGAATAAGCGTCCGTATGCCAGCCGCCAGGCAATTAATGAAGTCCGCGCCCAGCGTAAAGCGAACGAAGAATATCTGAAACAGATGGATATTGAAGACACTGAGACGGGTGAGCGGTTTGATCTGTTTGAAAAAGTGATGGGTAGTATTTCCAACCCTGAAATCCGCCGTATGGAACTTATGGCACAGATAGCCGGTATTGAAAGAGTGGCTATGCAACGCGGTGATATCGGCATGTTTGTTACCATCACGACACCGTCAAAGTACCATCCGACAAAGGTTACCGGCAAGAAAGACGAAAAAAAGGCCATTATTAATCATAACTGGTCGAAAGAGGCTTACACGCCAAAGAACGGACAGGCATATCTTGTCCGCGTCTGGTCGAAAATACGGACTGCTTTCAAAGACTACGGGTTGAAAGTCTACGGTGTTCGCGTTGTTGAGCCGCATCATGATGGAACTCCGCACTGGCATTTATTGTTGTTCACTGACAAAGCCAGCCGTGCGCAGGTTATCGACATTATGCGCAAAAAAGCCCTTGCCGTTGACGGGAAAGAGCAAGGAGCACAAAAACACCGGTTTAAGTGTGAACACATGAATCGTGGCGGCGCTGTCAGTTATATCGCGAAATACATTTCTAAGAATATCGACGGTTACGCACTGGACGGTGAAATCGATAATGATACCGGAAAACCGCTGAGTGATACCGCCGCAGCCGTGACCGCATGGGCGGCAACGTGGCGTATTCCGCAGTTTCAGTTTTATAACCTGCCGTCAAAAGGGGCTTACCGCGAGTGCCGCAAGTTGCGAGGTGTTTCTATCGCAGAGCAGATCGGTGATGTGGCGGAAAAGGTCAGGTTTGCCGCCGATAAAGGCTTTTTTGATGAATACATCCTTTCTCAGGGTGGCCCATGCACTCCGCGTGACCTGCAAACGGTCAGAGTAGCAAGACGCGCCGCTGATCGGCTGAACCAGTACGACGAAGAAGTCCCTGAAGTATTCGGGATCTACTCCCCTGTTTTCGGCGGCGATGTCGTCAAAACCCGCGAACGTAAATACCAGATTGTTAAAAAACACGACAGTCAAAACCCGGCACCGGTTGCCGTTGGTTTTGATTTTAATCTTTTAAAGGGCGGCATTGCCGACCCTCGGAGTCCTGTCAATAACTGTGGATCGGTGATCTCAGCCGATGGCGATAAATCGCCAGATTTAGCGCCAAACTACGGCATGACAGGGGTTTACCAAATAAAACCGTGGGGTTCATGCCTCAGTGATAAAGCCGCTGAGAAAGCGGCACAGGAAGTAAAACCGGCACAAATCGCCAGACGGGTTAATTCCCGCATCACTTTAAGCAACAACGAAATCGCATTTATCCCGGAAATACAGAAATTCACCGCCGCAATGGGGCATGAAATGTCAGTGGACGGTCTGATGATGATGTTTATTCGGGGAATGTCTGTGGATTACGGTGACCAAAAACTATTGTTACGTAATGGTCGGATACGCCTGGAGTTGGGTGATGAACTTAAAGCAGTAAAGGAGCGGCAACTGGTCGTTAAGCGAGAGCAAAAAGTAGCGTCAATACTGCTCAAATTTGAGAGGATAAAGAAAGAAAACACCTAATAGTTACAAAAGTTATGCTAATCCTATTTTATTGTTTTTTATTAAAAAATAATTTTAATTGTTTGTGTGTCTTAGTTTTACCGCATAGGGCTTGACTAAGTTTTTCAGATGGTCTAATTTAGTTAAACTTTTATTTTGACCTTTTAATAAATTATTTATATATCATACAGTTATAAAAAAGGCTGAAAAACAATGAATTAACATGTAATCGCTGTATATGGTAATGTAGTCATAATAAACACACAATATATAGTATGTATAAATAACCAGATGCTTTTTTTTGTAGAATAGTAAGAATGGCACATATGGATTCTATATGTGCCATTTTTTTTGGAGCTATTTTATGGAGCAAAATTTTCAAATTAATGACGATGTAATAAGTGAAAGTGATGTAGAGCAACATTATGTTCTCCCTTTATTAACACGTAACCCCCCTGAAGGTTTTGGCTTAGATAAGTCAGATATACTTACTAAACATAATGTAAAGGGGATGTTAATACAGAAAAGAAATAACAGAAAGAATCACTTTCCAGATTATATGATTGTTGTTGATGGCTTACCATTAATTGTAATTGAAGTTAAAAAACCTGGCGAAGATATTGATGAGGCATTTAGTGAGGCTAGATTATATGCGACTGAAATAAACTCACAATATCCAACAGATATAAATCCATTATCGTGGATAATTGCGACAGATGGGGTTAAATGGGTTGCAGGAAATTGGGATTCAGATAACTTTTTAATTAAAACTGATAATTTAGTTAATTTTAGTGAGTCATTCACTAATCTTGTAACTCTTTTTAAAAAAAGTAGTCTTGCAAAGAAATCTGAAGATATAAGAAAAAAAATATATCCCGATAGATTTTTTCAGCCTATTAGGTTTATTGGTGGTGAGCGTTCACAAAATGAAGAGATAGGACTTAACTCCTTTGGCGATAAGCTAATTTCAGAATATAGGAATATATTTAATCCAAACACAACAGAGGATAGGCGATTTATTGCGCTTCATGGGTATATATCATCAATTAAAAATAAAAGAAATCTTGACCCAATAAGTAAGTTAATAAATGAGAAAAATTTAATTGGTAATAAAGATGCAACTATTATAGATGATGTAAAAAATCCTTTGAATTTAGTAAGCGACTTAAAAAGAGGGAAGGAGCTAGAGGGTAAAATAATATTAATTATAGGTAGTGTTGGTTCAGGGAAAACAACATTCATCGATCATCTTATTGCTAAAGTGATACCGCCAGAAACTAATAAAAATATTTCATGGGTGAGAATAAATATGAATAACTCTCCTGTGAATAAAGATGAGATCTATAATTGGATTAGAGGAAAAATAATAGAAGAACTTGAGTCTGAAAACTCAGATATAGATTTTTTTGATCTTGAAACCATAAAGAAAATATACTCAGTTGAAGTAAATAAATTTTTAAGGGGACCCGGTAAGCTTTTATCAAATGATGAAGAAAGGAACAGAGAACTCTATAGAATAATTCAAAATAATGAAGATGATAGTAGTAAGAAAACCATGTGTTACACACGTTTTTTAGGTTCAGAACGTGGAAAATTAATTATAATTGTATTAGATAATTGCGACAAAAGAACACGTGATGAACAACTATTGATGTTTGAAATTGCACAATGGTTACAAGATACATTTAGAATTCTAGTTATTTTACCTTTACGTGATGAGACATATGATAATTACAGAGATAAACCACCATTAGATACTGCAATAAAGGATATGGTTTATAGAATAGACCCTCCATTATTCCAAGACGTTCTTAGTTCTAGAGTTCAGCTGATCTTGAATAAAATGATTGGTAAGTCTAACGAAAAAATAAAATTTGAATTAACAAAAGGAATATCTGTCGATTGCGCTAAAGATGAAAAATCATTTTACTTAACATCGATGGTAAGATCGATATTTGTTCATGATCGTCAAATTAGGCAAATTATTGTTGGTCTTGCTGGTAAAAATATAAGGAAAGCATTAGAAATTTTCATGGAGTTTTGTACTAGTGGTCATATAACTAGTGATGAAATATTAAAAATAAAAATGCAGGGTGGTAACTACTCTCTTCCATTACATATTGTCACTCGTGTTTTATTACGAATGAAAAAAAGATTTTATAAAAGTGATGATTCTTACCTTAAAAATCTATTTTCAATATCTAACAATGATAAAAATCCAAATTATTTCACGCGATATATTATTCTTAAGTGGTATAGGGATAAGCACACTTATGCAGGGCCATCTGGATATAAGGGGTATTTCCCGATTCGAATTTTGAATGAGGATATAAAAAAATATGGTATAGATAATGATGTTTTAATAAGAGAGGTTAATTATCTTATTAAAGGTGGTTGTCTTGAGTCTGAAAGATATACTGATGATATTGTGGATGAAAATGAGTTATTAAAGATAACATCTGCTGGGTTTGTCCATTTAGATATGATACAGAACATAAATTATCTCGCGGCAATAGCAGAGGATACTAATTATGATACTCGTGAAATAGCTAAAAATATAGCGGATGCGTTGGGGGAGAATAATACGCAATATAATAAGGATGTTGCTGCTAGAAATGCCAAAATACTAGTCGATTATTTATCGGAATGGCAAGAAAAGTATATTTCATTCTCTGGTAATTATCTTAGTGATAGTAAATTCTCTGAGCTATCCGAATTTGATTTGGCCAAAAAGTGCGTAGAAGATTTCACACAAAAAATAAAGAAACCGCATTGGGCTAAATATGAAGAAGAACATGAGGTTGGCGATGTTGTTGATGGGTGGGTTCGTAATATTCATGATTCATATGGAATATTTGTAAACCTCTCTGAGCATGAAAAAATAACTGGATTGATTTATTTAACAAAATGTCCGGATGACTTTCGTAATAAATATAAGATTGGCGATAAAATAAAAGTAAGAATTGATAGTGAGATTGATAGTGTAAATGAGCGAGTTCCATTAAGTCTTATTGAGGATACGAATATATTAATACAATTAGATAATAACGAATAACATAACATTTAAATATTAAAACCGTCAAAGCACGGCGGTTTTTCTTCTCTGGGTTTGCTACGCAAATTTATGCAAAACCACCGAAAACCGCATAAATGGAAAAGGATCTCCACAGCCGCACAGCCCCATATCAGGCGGGGTTCAGCGGCTCCCTTGCAGGTGCATGAAAAGTGGTGCATTTAGTGGGCAGGCGTGGCGGGGCTACGATTGCGCGGCGGAATGTTTATTCGCTTACCGGTTGTCGCAAATTTCCCGGGCGTGGCGGCGTTAAAAACAAAAAGAGGTGGTACGGGTTATCTTTTTTCAGGTCATCACACGGCGTGATACAGGCGGTATTACGGATGGTTTCAGCGGGGTGAAATCCGGCATATTCGTATTCCGGCAGCGGGTTTAGTATAATATCGTGGGGCGTTATTATTATAGGTAACGCCGATCTTCATCATGTACGGACGTAAAAAAACCGCCGGGCGGCGGTTCCTGTGTTTGTATTGTGATTAATCATCCGGCAACCGGTAATCCTCAAACCGGATCACATCCCCACCGCACCAGTCATTTAGCTGTTTCATCTTGGCCTGTAACGGCATCAGTTCATTACGGACAAATACCTTTGCCGCCTTTTCCACATCACCGAAGCCGCCGGTGTTCTGCGGCAGGATGCCCATCAGTTGTGGCGGTACGCGGTGCGCGGCCAGCATGTCATCACGGCTGACGTTTTTGATGTTCAGAAATTCATCCTTAGCAGCGACTTCACTGAGCGGCATGATCTGAATGCCGTCTTTCTTCCCGTTCGGGGCATACAGGAACAGGTTGCGGAAGTTGCCCGGTCCTTTGCTGCTGCGTACCGCTTTACGGATGTTGTCGATATCACCGGGTGATTGTGATGAATCACTGATGTACATAATGTACCCGGCGTGACTGCCGTTGAGATAATACCGTCGGCGGAACAGCGTGGCGGATTCGTTCAGCAGGGTTGACGGCAGCGCGGCCAGATATTCCGGCAGGCCGTACAGTTCCTGATTCACATCCGGTTCAATCAGGTGAAACACCGCGCCGGGTTCAAACGGGTACGGCTCACTCTCATAGCCGTATTTGGTGAACCAGTACTGATCCCCGTCAATCCCGCGCCGGGTGTATTTCGCCGGGGCGTGGTCAAACCGCAGAATGCCGCCGAGGCGGTTGTAACGCGTTTCAACGTAGGCGTTGCCGAACATCAGGAAGTCCAGCGCGAAACTGTCAAAGGTTTTACGGTCTAACAGCGGGTGAGGGATAAAGGTGCTGGTCAGTATGTTACGTTTCACATAGATTGCGCTGCTGTGATGCGGTGCGGCCCGGAACGCTTTGGACAGCCCGTTAAAACTGAGCGGCGGTTCATACCAGTGCTCCATCCGGACACACTCCAGGTAATCATAAATCTCGCGGCTGTCGAGCACCGACACCGGCTCACCGAACGTGAACGCTTCCACGCCGCCGGTATTCTGTTGTTTATGCTGTTTGTTTTTATTTCTGCGGCTCATTAATAAAGCTCCACGATATTATGATGTTGAGTGTTTTCACCCGTGATAGGTTCGTTATACAGGGCGTGCATCGCCGCCCAGGCGAGATCCGCATGGCTGGCGTCCTCGCTGCGGCTGGCTTCATAGGTCGGGCGGTTGCCGCTGGCGGTGGTTGAGCGGCGGATAGACATAAACGACTGAATGACGTCCCGGTCTCCGGCGTCGAACTCCAGGCGTCCGCTGTTGATGACATCCCATGCTTTCAGCACCAGGGCGTTTTTTACTGCCGGGTTATAGACGAACTCCCGCACCTGCGGGAAAAACTCCTGCACGTTTTGATAAACACCAAAGCCAAGTCCGGTACTGTCGATACCGATGTATTCCACGTTGTAACGTTCGGTCAGTTGTTTGATGGCTTCCGCCTGAGCACGAAAATCCATCCCGCGCCACTGATGGCGCTCAAGGATGCGGAATGCGCCGCCGGGCATCACCGGCGGTGCAATCACCACACACCCGGCACTGTCGCCGCCCTCATTCCCTTTTGCCGGGTCATAGCCGATCCAGACCGGCCGGTGACCGTATGGCCGGTACAGTTCCGGCTGAAAGTCCTCCCACACATCCCATGAATCGACCAGACAACGCTGCATCAGTTCCAGTGAGAAAATGGACGCGATATCATCCACAAAGTCACACATCAGCAGGTTCTGATATTCATCAGGGCTGTATTCAAGGCGCAGTTGTGCGATATCAAACAGGTCACAGCCGCCGCGTACCGCGTCTTCAACGGTAACAATCTGCCGCCACTGACCATCCTCACACAGCCGGCCGTCACGTAATGCCGCATGGCTGATATCAATATCCACGTGATCAGCCTTTGCGCGGCCCCGGTTAAACAGTTTTCCTGACCAGAACGGATACGCGCTGTGGGTCAGACTGGACGGCGTGGAAAAATAGGTCTGCCGCCATTTTTTGTGCATCGCCATGCCGGAGGCGACTTTGCGCAGCTCCTGAAATTTCGGTATCCAGAAATATTCATCCAGGTAAAGATTGCCGTGATAACTTTGTGCGGTGCGGGCGTTGGTGCCTAAAAAATACAGGGTAGCGCCGTTCGGCAGGACAATCGGATCGCCTTTCAGGTCAACATCGACTTCACGGGCAATCTCAATGATGTACTGCTTGAATACGTGTGCCTGTGCCTTACTGGCGGAAAGAAATATCTGATTGCGTCCGGTCAGTAGCGCGTCCATAAACGCTTCGCGGGCGAAATAATATGTCGCCCCTATCTGGCGGGATTTAAGGATATCGCGGATGCGGTTCTGCGCCCCGGCCCGGTACCAGTTTTTCTGATACTCAAACATGTTCCCCGTGAAAATCTGTTCCAGCTTTTCGATCTGTTCGTCACTGAATACGTTTTTTTCCGGGGCCTTACGTTCACCGGCGTTGCGGTTCGCCAGTTTCGGGTTGAGATCGGTTTCATTGCCGCCGTTCTGATAGCGCCGGATTTTGGCGGCACGCTCCAGCTGACGGCCTAACAGGTCAATCTCTTTGTAATCCTTGCCCTCTTTGCTTTCTTTGGCGATAAGCTGGCACAGCCGCGCTTCAATAGTGAACTCCACCCGGTCAAAAGGCGTGATGTCGTCCCACTGGTCGCGGCGCTTCCAGCTGTGAATCGTTGAGGCTTTCTCACCCAGCATTTCCGCGATCCGTGCAATACGGTAGCCGCTGAAATACAGGTGCATGGCCTTTTTGCGTGAGTCAAATACGGTTATCGTTTCCATGTCGCCAGATTACTGGCCGCACTTCCCCCGCGCCCTGCTGTTCTGTTGTATACCTCCGACGTACAACAGCCTTTCATTGTTTCCGCAGCAATTCACCGGAACCATAACCCCCATCATTACCGACAATCCCGTCCTGACTGATGGAGTCATTCACATGACAGTAAAATCAAAGCCGGTGCGTATTTGCGTGGAGGGTGCCACCACTGATGGCCGCACTGTACAGCGCAGCTGGCTGACCGATATCGAAAAAAACTACGACCCGAACGTCTACGGGGCGCGCATTAATATTGATCACCTCAACATGTCCTACATGCCGCGCCTGGGGGATGTCGAATCGGTGTATACCGAAGAAATCAAAGACGGTGCCCTGAAAGGGAAATTAGCCCTCTATGCCACGCTGAAACCGACTGACGACCTGATCGAAATGAATAAAAAGCGTCAGAAGGTGTACACCTCTGCTGAAATCGCCCCGAAATTTGCAGACACCGGTGCCGCCTATCTGGTCGGACTGGCGGTGACGGATAACCCGGCCAGCCTCGGCACGCAGATGCTGCAATTCAGTCAGGGCGCCGGGGAAAGCCCGTTCGCAGATCGCAAACAGTCGAAAGACAACGTGATCACACTGGCGGAAGAGACCGTTATCGAATTCACCGAAGATAAGCCGGATGAACCGAAAGTGCCGTCTCTGTTCACCCGTATCACCGAAGTGCTGACCGGGAAAGGCAAGCAGGACGATGCCCGTTTTCATGATGTGCATCAGAGCGTCGAACTGATCGCAAAAGCCGTCGAAGCCATTCAGACAGATGTTGCCGCACTGAAAACAACCTCACTTACGGTGGATGCACCGGAAGAACCGGCGGAACTGACCGCACTGAAAAAAGAACTCAGTGAACTGAAAGCGCAACTGAGCCAGCAGGACAACAGCGGCCATAAGCGCCCGGTGTCACTCGGCAACAACGGCACACAGCCGGAAGAGCTGCTGACGGACTGCTGATCCCGGCCTCACCAAATTTGAGAAAGAGAACATGAAAAAAGAGACCCGCTTTAAATTTAACGCCTACCTGATGCAACTGTCTGCACTGTATGAGGTGCCGGTTGAAGAACTGACCAGTAAGGTTGAAATCACCCCGTCCGTGGCGCAGAAACTGGAAGATAATATCCAGATGTCCGCCGCATTCCTCGGCCTTATCAATATTGTTCCCGTCCCGGATAAAAATGGTCAGGTTATCGGGCTGGGTGTCGGCTCCACTATCGCCGGAACCACGGACACCACAAAAGAAGATCGCGAAGCGACCGATCCGTCTGAAATGACAGATATTAAGTATGAGTGTCAGCAGACCAACTATGACACCGCACTGACCTACCAGAAACTGGATCTGTGGGCGAAGTTCAAGGATTTTCAGTTACGTATCCGTAACGCCATCATCCGCCGACAGGCGCTTGACCGTATCATGATTGGCTTTAACGGTACGCACCGCGCCAAAAAATCCGACCGCGCTGCAAACAAAATGCTGGAAGACGTCAATATCGGCTGGCTGCAAAAAGTCCGCACCGATGCAGAAGCGCATGTGATCAGTGATGTAAGAGACGATGCCGGTAACGTGATTTCCGCCGTGATCCGCGTGGGTAAAGACGGTGATTTCAATAACCTTGACGCACTGGTGATGAGTGCTGTTGATGAGGTTATCGATGAAGAGTACCGCGATGACACTGAGCTTGTGGTTATCTGCGGGCGCAAACTGTTATCCGATAAATATTTCCCGCTGGTTAACAAAGAACAGGAAAACAGTGAAAAACTGGCCGCTGATCTGATTATCAGCCAGAAACGCATCGGCGGGTTACAGGCCGTGCGTGCGCCGTACTTCCCGGAAAACGCCCTGTTTATCACCCGCCTGGATAACCTGTCTATTTACTGGCAGAGCGAAACCCGCCGCCGCCACATCATCGACAACCCGAAACGTGACCGGATTGAGAACTACGAATCCGTCAATGAAGCCTATGTTGTTGAGGATTATCGCGGTACCGCACTGATCGAAAACATTCAGATGCAGGACGGCACTCAGAAACCGGAAACACCGGACACCAGTGATACCGGCAAAGAGGGCGGCGAATAATGGGCGGCAGTATTTTCCGCCGTCATGTGATGCGGGTCAGTGCGCAGCAGGACGCACAGCAGCGCAACCCGCAGACACAGACCGGCACGGCTTACACACAAATGACACTGATGATGAACGCTGACCGCCGCAGGCTGAAGCGGATCCAGTCATTTGAGCGCAAAGCTGCTGTGAAGCGGGAAATGCTGCCGAACTATGCGCCGTGGGTCGGCGGTATTCTGGCTTCCGGCAGAGGGCAGCAGGACGATGTACTGATGCGCGTGATGCTCTGGCGGATTGATGCCGGAGACTTTCACGGCGCACTGGATATTGCGGACTACGCTCTGCGCCACGGCCTGAAAATGCCGGAAAACCACACCCGTACAACCGGGTGTGCCATTGCGGAAGAAATCGCGGATATGGCGGAAAAGATGTACACCGCCAAAACCTCGGTACCGCTGGATGTACTGACCCGAACCCTGAACCTGACCGGCGAAGAAGACATGCCGGATCAGGTCCGGGCAAATCTCCTGAAATGGCTGGGTTATGCACAGCGTGATGACGGGTATTTACAGCCTGCAACCTGTTCGTGGCTGCGGGCGCTTGAATTATATGACCGTGTCGGCGTTAAGCAGGATTTGCGTCAGCTGGAAAAGCTGATCGCCAAACAACAGGAAGAACGCGACGCGGCACCACAGAACGAGCCACAGCGCCGGGGCGGCACAGCGGACCAGCCGACCGGCTAATCCGCTGTCCACCGCCCACCTTTTACGGGGTAACCGATGGACTTCACATCCGACAAAACAACAGGCATAGCGGACGAAACACTCAGCAGCGGGGATTTTTTCCCGGATATCAGTCTGCGTCATTATCAGCAGTCAGTGCTGACGGACGGCAAAGTCACCACAGAACGGCTGCGGCATGCACTGGTCAACGCCATAACGGAAGTCAACCGCGAACTGGCGGGCTGGAAACGGTCACAGACTGCCGCCGGGTTTGCCTCACTGGAGGCCGTACCAGCCGACCACATCAATAACGACAGTGAGCTGATGCTGCTTTACCGCCGGGCGGTATACAGCGGGGCAAAAGCGACACTGGCAGAGCGTTACCGCGACACCGACACCACCGACAGCGGCGAAAAGAAAGCCGCCGCCCTGAGTGAAACCGTCGATGATCTTTGGCGTGATATGCAGTGGGCTATCCAGCGCATCAAAGGCGAATCGCACAATATTTGTGAGCTGATATGAAAGTCTTTGCGTTGCAGGGGGAAACCCTTGATGCCCTGTGCTTCCGGGTGCTCGGGCAGACGTCTGGTGTCGTTGAGCGGACACTGGAACTGAACCCGGGGCTTGCCGGTCACGGTGCGGTGTTACCGCACGGAACACCGGTTGAACTGCCGGATGTGGCGGAGCAGCCGCAAAAAACAATGATCCAGCTTTGGGATTAATAACACCTCCACAAAGGGGGATGGGTATGAAAACGATGAAAGAACACTGGGCTGACATTCTCGACACACTCAAAAACGCCTGGCCGCAGCTGTCCGGCGTGGCGATAGCCATTTTTATCCGCTATGCCTGCCTGATTTATGACGGCGACACCCGTAAAAACAAGTGGGCTGAATGCCTGCTGTGCGGTGCGCTGTCATGGGCGATTATCAGCGGCGCGGAGTTTATCGGTATTCCGAACGGTGCCTCCGGCATGATTGGCGGCGCGGTCGGGTTTTTAGGTGTTGAGAAGATACGCGACATTGCACACCGCATGATTAATAAACGACTGGGAGACTGATTAATGTCACGAGGTATCAGAAATAATAATCCGGGCAATATCCGGCACAGTAAATCGAAATGGCAGGGTTTGGCCGGTGTACAGACTGACAGTCAGTTTTGTACGTTTATTGCGCCGGAGTACGGCATTCGTGCCCTGATGAAACTGTTACGCACCTACTCAAAATATCAGGGTAAGCCGGGCACGGGATGCGGGAAAATTGATACCGTGGAAGAGATTATCGAACGCTGGGCACCGGCTGCGGATAATAATCACACGGAGAACTATATTACCCGTGTCTGCAAAGAGACCGGCTTCCGCCGTGATGCCTGTTTAGACCTGCACGACAAAGACACCGCTGTCGCGATGGCAAAGGCCATCATTCAGGTTGAAAACGCCTCGCAGCCTTATGCTGCTGATGTATTTGAAAAGGCGTACGCACTGTTATGACAACCAAAGCCCGCATTATCTCGCTGTTATTCAGCCTGCTTATTGCGGGCTTATTATCATTCAGCCTGAAGCATTACTACGACAAAGCCGGACGGCTGGCCGGTGAAAACACCGCGCTGAAAAAAGACCTCGACCGGCAGGCCGGGATTATCACCGCGCAGTCATTTGAATTTAACCGGTTTAACCGGATAGCGCAGGCCGCTACGCAGAGTAATATTTCGCAGCGTGCCGCCTCGGAGGAGCGCCAGATTGAATACCGCACCATTCTTAAAAACAATCCGACCTGTGATCTGCCTGTGCCTCGCGCTGTTTCTGACGGCCTGCTCCGCGACACGTACCGTCTACGTGCCCGCACAATGCAACCCGCTGCCGGACTCACTGACAAAACCGGTACCGCCGTCCCTGCCGCCCGGACTCTGACGTACTGCGAACTGCCATTGTGGATTGATTTGCTGATCACGGATCTGGATGAGGCAAACACGCAGCTGAACGGCATCCGCGCCGCCGAAAAGGCAAGACAGCATGAACAAACTCAACAGCATTAAAGATACCCTGTGCCGGAAGATTCCGTACCTGAAAGAGAACCCGGAAAAACTGTATCTGTTCGTGGATGACGGCGGCATTTTTGCCACTAATGAACCGTCGCTCTCCTACGAATACATTTACAGCCTGAATATTATTCTTGAAGCCTTTCCCGGTGATCAGAATATTGTGTTTGCCGTGGTGGTCGAATGGGTGAAGCAGCATCAGCCGGATATTCTCGCCAACCCGGATAAACGCGCCAACGGCATACGCTTTGAGGCCGATATTCTCAACAGTCAGACCGCGAATATCAGTATTGACCTTAAGCTGACAGAGCGGATTATTGTTTCTGTACAGGATGGTGCGTACCGCGTTGAAGCGGTGCCGGAGCCGGAAAACCCGATGGACAGCTGGGAATACCTGAATGTCAGAAAATAGTCTTGATGCCCTGAATCATGAACTCGCCGGGCTGCTGGCCCGGGTCAGCCCGGCAGAACGGAAAAAACTGTCGCGGGCGATTGTCCGTGATCTGCGCAAAAGCCAGATAGCCCGCATCCGGGAGCAGAAAAACCCGGACGGCAGCGCCTATACCCGGCGTAAAGCACAATTTATTACCGTACAGCGGGAAATGCGTTTTATCTGGCGCGGGCGTGAGCGGCGGCTGAAGAACTGGCAGCAGAACAAGCGTCTGATCACCGGAACCGACATTGATAAAAATGCACAGCGCTCATTCCGCAAGGGTGATATTCAGCGGTTCACGGCCATTAAAAAAGACCGGATAAAGGTCAAAGGCAAAAGTAAACAGACCCGCATGTTTAAACGCCTGGCAACCGTCCGTTATATGCGCGTGTTCTCCAATGAAAACGAGGCAGCGATCTTCTTTGCCCCTGCCGCCGCTAACATTGCCGCCGTACACCAGTTCGGTCAGAAAGAACGGTTACGCAACCTTGATATTCAGTACCCGCAGCGTGAACTACTGGGCTTCTCGCCGGATGATGCCCGGCGGATTGAAGCGGCTGTTATCGACTTCCTCGCATCCTGATGTTGTATCTGACGGACATACAACACGGAGCCGGTGCATTAATCCCCGGTTCGGTGGCAGGCTGTCCCCATGAGCGCAAACACCCAAATCGCGGAACTCCTCCGCCTGATCAGAAATATCATCCGTACCGGCGTTGTCACCGCTGTTAAGACCGGTCGCGGTTGCCGTGTGCAAACCGGTTATCTGGAAACCGACTGGTTGCCGGTTGTGACACTGCGTGCCGGAACTGCCCGCAGCAGCTGGATGCCGTCTGTCGGTGAACAGGTGGTGATCCTCTCTGTCGGCGGCGAACTGACCACGGCGGTTGTGCTGCCGGGAATTTTTTCTGATGAGCATAGCGAGCCGACCACCTCACTGACGGCAAACCACGTTACCTACCCTGACGGCGCGGTTATCGAGTACGAACCGGCGACCGGCGCACTGATTGCGACCGGCATCAAAACCGCATTGATTGAGGCCGGAGAAAGTATCACAGCGACCTCGCCGGTAGTGATTGTGAATGCCAGTGAAAATATCCGGTTTATCACCCCGACGGTTATCTGCTCTGACAACCTGACCTGTGCCACGCTGAATGTGATGCAAGGCGGCGAAATGTCCGGCAGCTTTAAACACACCGGCGGGACATTCTCCTCAAACGGCGTGGTGATTGATGGTCATGACCACGGCGGCGTAGAGCGCGGCGGAAGCCGGACGGATGGTCCGCGATGAAATATTACGGATTTAACGCCCTGACCGGCAGCGGTATCACCGATATTGAGCATCTCCGCCAGTCGGTGCGTGACATTCTGAAGACGCCAATCGGCTCCCGTATTGCCCGCCGCACCTACGGTTCACTGCTGTTCCGCCTGACTGATCAGCCGGATAACAAAGCGCTGCGGCTGCAACTGATGTCTGCCTGCTATTCCGCCCTGCTGCGCTGGGAGCCGCGGATACAGATTCAGCAACTAACGATTTCGTCACCGCAGCCGGGCAACATTGTGATCGACCTGTCCGGGGTGTACGCCGGAACCGGCCAGCCGTTTTCCTTTTCCGTGCCACTGAGGTAATCATGCCAACTATCGACATCAGCCAGTTACCGCCGCCGGACGTGATCGAAACGTTAGATTTCGAACAGATTTTCACTGAGCGCAAAGCCGCATTGCTGGCCTCTCTGCCGGAAGAACTGCGGGCGCCAGTCGCCCGTGTGCTGCAACTGGAATCTGAGCCGCTGACCAAGCTGTTACAGGAAAACGCCTACCGTGAGTTGCTGCTGCGGCAGCGTGTCAATGAAGCCGCCCGCGCCTGTATGGTGGCTTATGCCTACGGGGCGGATTTGGATCAACTGGGCGCAAACAACAACGTTCCCCGGCTGGTTATCCGGGAGGCTGACGACACCGTGATCCCGCCACTGCCGGCCGTTTATGAATCCGATGCTGATTTCCGGATGCGTATTCCGCAGGCATTTGAGGGAATGAGCGTTGCCGGGCCGGTCGGTGCGTATGTTTTTCATGCCCGCAGCGCATCCGGACTGGTCGCCGATGCCTCGGCAATCAGTCCGGAACCTGCCTGTGTGACCGTCAGTGTGCTGTCACGCGAGGGTGACGGCACGGCACCGGCGGAACTGCTGACCCTCGTTGATAAGGCGCTGAATGATGAGAATGTGCGCCCGGTGGCTGACCGCGTGACCGTGAAATCCGTGGAAATTATCAATTACACCATTGACGCGGTGCTTTATCTGTTCCCGACACCGGAATCTGAACCGATTGAAGCGGCAGCCCGGGAACGGATAGCGCGGTATGTGAAAGAGCAGCACCGTATCGGGCGTGATATCCGGCTGTCGGCCATTTACGCAGCCCTGCATGTTGAGGGGGTTCAGCGCGTCGAACTGAAAAGCCCGGCAAAAGATATCGTGATCAGTAATACCCAGGCATCATTTTGCACTGATGTGACGGTGACGGTCGGAGGTTCCGATGAGTAGCCGCCTGCTGCCGACCGGATCCAGTCCGCTGGAACTTGCCGCCGCCGAAGCGTGTGCCGCGATAGATCGCGTGCCGGTACCGATAAAAACCCTGGTCAATCCTGATACCTGTCCGCTGCATCTGCTGCCGTATCTGGCGTGGGCGTGGTCGGTTGACCGCTGGGATGCGGACTGGCCGGAGCGGACAAAGCGGGACGTTATCAAAGCGTCAATGTTCGTTCACAAGCATAAGGGCACCATCGGGGCGCTGCGGCGTGTCGTGGAGCCGCTCGGCTACCTGATCAGCGTTACTGAGTGGTGGAAAACCGGCGACCGGAACGGGACATTCCGCCTGACAGTCGGCGTGTCGGAAACCGGCATTACCGAAGAAACCTATTACGAGCTTGAACGCCTGATATTTGATGCCCGTCCGGTCAGTCGTCACCTGCTGGGTCTGTCTATCCGGCTGAGTACATCCGGACATTTTTACTGCGGTGCCGCCACCAATACCGGCGACACGCTGACTGTTTATCCGTATATCCCGGAAACCGTCCGGGTGGAAAGCGCGGACTATTTTGGCGCAGCCCTGATAACCATTGATAAAGTGAGAGTAAACCCATGACAGCAAAGTATTTCGCTATCCTGACGAACTACGGCGCGGCACAGCTGGCGAACGCTGTCGCGCTGGGTACGCAGATGAACATTTCAAAAATGGCGGTCGGTGACGGCGGCGGCATACTGCCGGTTCCGGATCCGGCACAGACAAAATTAGTCCGCGAAACCCGCCGGGCGGCAGTCAATCAGGTATCTATTGACGAGAAAAACCCGAATTTCATCATTGCCGAACAGGTGATCCCTGAAAATGAGGGCGGCTGGTTCATCCGTGAAATCGGCCTGTTTGATGATAACGGCGGTCTGATCGCAGTCGGTAACGCCCCGGAAACCTACAAACCAAATTTACAGGAAGGGTCAGGTCGGACACAGGTCATTCAGATGGTGCTGATGGTCAGCAGTACACAGGCCATCACCCTGAAAGTGGATCCGTCCGTGGTGCTGGCAACGCGGGAGTATGTGACAAAAAGTATTGATACTGCAATTCAGACATCAGAGACTAAAGCAGCGAGAATTTACGCCACTAAAAGCGAGTTAAGTACAGGGCTATCGGGTAAGCAGCCGACAGGCGAATACGCAACCAAGACAGAATTAAATAATGGCCTGTCAGGAAAGCAGCCAACCGGCGACTATGCCACAAAAACAGAAGTAAACAGCAAGCTCACTAAAAATGAGAACGGCGCAGACATTCCGAATAAAGATACCTTTATCAAAAACCTTGGTTTACCGGAAAAATTTCAGCCGAAAGGAAACTATTTTAATTTCAGTGCGATTACTGAAATGCCGGGAATGGGTTTTAGTGGTGCATTTACCGGTGACATCAGTGTGAAATATATCAAAGGGATTTCTATTTCATCCGGTGCCGGAAACTCTGATACAGGGCAGATTTATGTTGATCACAAAGCAGTTGTTACAGCCCGTTATCTGAATAACAACGGCGATATATATGAAAATCGTATTGTGGGTGTTCCGATCGGGGCAACCATCGAATGGCAGTCAACAGCATCTATCCCTGAAAACTTTTTAGCGAATGACGGCCGTTCATTCAGTGCATCAGTTCATCCGGAGCTTGCCAAAGTCTTCCCCGGCCTGAAACTTCCCGACGACCGGGGGCTGTTTAAACGGGCACTGGACAGCGGAAAAGGTTATGACTCCGGGCGAACTCTGGGCAGCGTCCAGAGCGATGCTATGCGGAACCTGACCGGCCGCTTTGGTAATCCGACGATTGAGGGCGGAGATTTTTCCGAGGGAGTCTTCCGGCATTCCGTCAATTCCGGCGGTCGCGCTGCAGGATCAGGCGGGAACTCTATAGCGTACTCTTTTGATGCATCCCGTCAGGTAAGCACAGCAAATGAATTCAGACCGGTAAACAAAGCGGTTATTTATATTACGAGGGTTATTTAAAATGGCAGATTACAACACTGAAATTCAGTACGCGGTATTTGATGAAAATGGTCTGGCTACAGTTCCGGGATGGGCTGAGGTGTATTGCTGCCACCCACTGACACGGGAATATACCGGAAAAAGCATGGATGAGGTACCGCTGGGATTCAGTCTGAAAGCTGATGCCTATCCGGATAAACCGGAATTACCCGCACCGGGATTTGCCATTGTCCGCAGTGAGGATGGTAAACGCTGGCTGCATGTGGAAGACCATCGCGGTAAAACCGCTTATGACAAAACCACAAAAGAAAAAGTCCTGATAAACATTGTTGGTGCGGTGCCGGATAATCTCACTCTCTCTGCGCCGCAAACGCCTTTTGATAAGTGGGCCGGGAAAAAGTGGGTGACAGATAAAGCAGAACAGCACGCGCATGAGGTCGCTGTTGCCGAAAGTCAGAAACAGTCGCTGTTGGCAGAAGCTGAACAGGAAATTGCCATGCTGGAGCGTAAAATACGCCTCAACATGGCGACTGAAACAGACCGGGCAAAACTGACAGAATGGGAAGTTTACAGTGTGAAAGTCACTGATACCGATACATCCACCGCACCTAATATCGACTGGCCGCAGAAACCACAATAAGAAAAAGGGGCGCCTGCCCCTTTGTTGTACAACTCCTTCTTACAACACCAACAGCACGACATCACGCCATATCAATAACACCATAGAAAGCACCAAAAAGAGGAGCTTCTTTCTATGGCACAAGATTATCATCACGGCGTGCGGGTCATTGAAATTAATGACGGCACGCGCCCTATCCGCACAGTCAGTACGGCAATTGTCGGCATGGTCTGTACCGCTGACGATGCGGACGCCAAACAATTTCCGCTGAATAAACCCGTGCTGGTGACGGATATCCGTTCCGCGCTCGGCAAGGCCGGGGATACCGGAACGCTGGCGCATTCACTCCAGGCAATCAGCGACCAGACCAAACCGGTAACGGTTGTTGTCCGCGTTGAACAGGGTGAAAGCGAAGCAGAAACCACATCAAATATTATCGGCGGCACGACGGACGACGGACGCAAAACCGGCATGCAGGCGCTGCTCGCCGCAAAAGCACATACCGGCGTTAAGCCCCGCATTATTGGTGTTCCCGGTCATGACACGCAGGCGGTCACATCAAAACTGGTCACAATTGCTCAGACGCTGAGAGCATTTGCCTATGCCAGCGCCTACGGCTGCCAGACCATTCCGGACGTACTGGACTACCGCAAAAACTTCAGTCAGCGTGAACTGATGCTGATTCACCCTGATTTTATGTCGTGGGATTCCGTCAAAAATGCAGAGGCCAATGCTTACGCCGTCGCGCGGGCGTTGGGGCTGCGTGCAAAAATTGACGAAGAAATCGGCTGGCATAAAACTCTGTCAAACATCGGGGTGAATGGTGTAACCGGTATTTCCGCAGATATATCGTGGGAATTGCAGGACCCGGCAACCGATGCCGGTCTGCTGAATGAAAACGACATCACCACCCTGATCCGTGAAGACGGTTTCCGTTTCTGGGGTTCCCGCACCTGTTCCGATGATCCGCTGTTTGCCTTTGAAAACTACACCCGCACCGCGCAGGTACTGGCCGACACCATGGCAGAGGCGCACATGTGGGCGGTTGATAAGCCGATGACCCCGACACTCGTCAAAGACATGATCGACGGTATCAACGCCAAAATGCGCAGCCTGACGACTCAGGGTTATCTGCTCGGCGGTGAGTGCTGGTTTGATCCGGATGCCAACAGCAAAGAAGAACTGAAAGACGGGCAGGTGGCGATCGATTATGACTACACACCGGTGCCACCGGCTGAAAATATCAAACTGCGTCAGCGTATCACCGACAGATACCTGATGGATTTCGCATCAAAGATTAAGGGGTAATCATGGCCTTACCGCATAAACTGAAAAACATGAACCTGTTTTTCAACGGCGATAACTGGCAGGGAAAAGCCGAAGAAATCACCCTGCCGAAGCTGACCCGCAAACTCGAAGCCTACCGCGCGGGCGGCATGAACGGTGCCGCACACGTTGATTTAGGGCTTGAAGATGATGCGCTGGGAATGGAAATGACCCTCGGCGGTATGGAAGCGCAACTCTATAAGCAGTGGGGCATTGCCGAAATTGACGGTGTGCCGCTGCGATTTGCCGGGGCCTATCAGCGCGACGATACCGGTGAAACCATCGCTTGTGAGGTGGTGGTTCGCGGTCGCTTATCTGAAATCGACCCGGGCAGTGCCAAACAGGGCGATAACACTCAGGTAAAGTTCAGCTTTAAACCGACCTATTACCGGCTGGTCTGGAACGGTGCTGATCTCATTGAGATTGATGTCATCAATATGGTTGAAAAAGTAGACGGTGTTGACCGTCTGGTAGAACAACGCGCCGCTATCGGGCTGTAACAGGAAAAATATAAATGACTGAATACGTTAATAAAACATCGGCGGTTGTTGAACTGGATGAACCCATCAAACGCGGTGAAACAGAAATCACCCGTGTCACTGTCCGCAAGCCTAAATCCGGCGAATTGCGTGGTGTCCGTTTACAGGTACTGATGGAAATGGATGTTATCTCCATGACCGAGGTGTTACCGCGTATCACGGACCCGTCACTGACGAAGCCGGAAATCGGTGCGATGACGCCGGGTGATCTGCTCAATATGTCGATCGAGGTGGTTAATTTTTTGCTGCCGAAGTCGATGCAGGCCGATTACCGGAACGATTAACCGTTGATGATTTGGTGGCAGATATTGCCGCCATTTTCCACTGGACACCCGCTGACACGGCGGAAATGAGTCTGACAGAATTAATTGAATGGCGTTATCACGCTTACAAACGCAGCGGTAACAGTGAATGAGCAGAAACCTCCGTTTACAGGTCGTGTTAAATGCCGTCGATAAATTAACCCGACCGTTCCGCAGTGCGCAGGAATCCAACAAACGACTGGCGGGCGCTGTCCGCCAGTCCCGCGATGCACTGAAAGACCTGAACCGTCAGGCCGGACAAATTGACGGCTTCCGTAAAACAAAACAGCAACTCACCGAGACCCAGCAGGCCTATCAGGCGGCAACACAACGCGCCGCCGCCCTCGCCCGCGAAATGAACGCCTCCGGCAATCCGACCCGGCAACAGGCAGAAGCACTCAAGCGCGCGCAGCGTGAAGCCGGTCAACTGAAAAACCGGTTTGAACAACTACAGCGATCCACCCAGCAACAGCGCACCGCCTTACAGGCTAACGGCATCTCGACAACCCAACTCGGACAGGCACAGCGCCGCCTGAACAGCGATATTGCCCGCACCACTCAGCAACTGCAACGGCAGGAGCAGCAGCTGCGCCGCAGCGCCGAACAAGAGCGCCGGATGGCAGCGACCAAAGGCAGCTATCAGAAAACGATGGATGTCCGGAATAAAATGGCCGGTACCGGCGCGGCAGCGATGGCGACCGGCGGTGCGGCGTTATATGCCGGGAAGAAATTTATGGCGCCGGGCTATGAGTTTGAAACCGGGATGTCAAAGGTGCAGGCGCTGACCCGACTTGATAAGAACTCAGAAGAGTATAAAGCACTGCGCGAACAGGCGCGGCAGCTGGGGGCGACCACGGCATTTACGGCAAACGAAGTTGCGCAGGGGCAATCGTTCTATGCTATGGCCGGATTTAAACCGGAGCAGATACAGAACGCCATGAAAGGCACCCTGTCGATGTCCCTTGCCGGTGATATCGACCTCGCCACCACAGCCGATATCGGATCCAATATCCTGACCGGGTTCAAACTGAACTCTGACGAAATGAACCGCGTCAGTGATACGCTCGTTGCCACCTTTACCCGGTCAAACACCAACCTGAATATGCTGGGCGACACGATGAAATATGTCGCGCCGGTCGCGTCCGGTCTGGGTGTTGATCTGGAAACCGCCGCTGTTGCCGCCGGTAAACTGGGTGATGCCGGTATACAGGGCAGTATGGCCGGTACCAGTCTGCGATCTATTCTTGGTCGCCTCGCTGAGCCGCCAAAACAGGCCGCTGACGCACTGGAAGAGCTAAACATCAAGACCCGTGATGCCAAGGGTAACTTACGTGGCCTGCCGGAAATCCTTGCTGATCTGGATAAAAAGACAAAGAAAATGGGTACCGCGCAGCGCGCCGGGTACTTCAAACACATTGCAGGTGAGGAAGCATTTTCTGCCCTGTCGGTACTGACAGACCAGGCAGGCAGCGGCGAACTGCAAAAAATGATCGCCGAAGTCAAAGCGGCCAAAGGTGAGGCTCAGAAAGTGGCCGACACCATGACCGATAACCTTGACGGCGATTTAAAAAACCTGACCTCCGCATGGGAAGATGTCGGTATTCAGATATTCGGCGGCGTTGACAGCCCGCTGCGGGATATCGCGAAATCCATTACCACTATTATCAGTAAGGTTGGGGACTGGGCGAAGCGCAATCCGGAACTGGCGAACACACTGACAAAAATTGCACTGGCACTGGGCGTGATCCTCGCCGTGGGCGGCGCGATTGTTCTGATGCTGGCCGCGATGCTTGGCCCTGTCGCGATGCTCAAACTCAGTATGTCGGTTCTCGGCATCAAGGGTGCTGGTGCGTTTGGCCTGCTGGCTAAAGGACTGAAAGCCGTCGGGATGGCCTTATTCGGTATCGGCAAAGCCCTGTTGACGAACCCGCTGTTTCTTGCCGCCGCCGTGATTGCCGGTATTGCCTACGCAATATATAAAAATTGGGACTCTGTTGCCGCGTTCTTTAAGAAACTGTGGGCGGATATTGTCAGTGCCTGTGATGCCGCATGGAAATGGATAGGCAGCATCATCAGCAGAGCATGGGAGGGAATAAAAAACTATTTCCTGAACTACACCCTTGTCGGGCTGATTTATAAAAACTGGGACGGCATCAAAAAATACATGTCTGATCTGTGGGGAACCGTGAAAACCACCATCAAAACCAAGTGGGATCAAATCATCACCGATATTCAGAACCTCCCGGCAACCATGAAGCAGGCCGCATCTGACATGATAGACAGCGTCATTAACGGCATTAACGAAAAATGGGAAGACCTGAAGAATAAATTTGCCGAAATAAAGCAAATGGCAAAAGACGCTCTTACGCCGGACTGGCTGAAGGAAGCAAAACAGGATCCGAAGTTCGTGGCGGCAGTAGAGGCCACAAAACAGAGCACAACAACCGGCGGCATCCGCAATGCCAACTGGACGATACCGGATAAGAAATTTGCCGGGGCCTATGATTCCGGCGGGCATATTCCGCGCGGCCAGTGGGGTATTGTCGGTGAGAACGGGCCGGAAGTAGTGGACGGCCCGGCAAATGTGACCGGCCGGAAAAATACTGCAGCACTGGCAATGCTGGCACTGAGTACGCTGTCCCAGCCGATAGCCGCAGCACCGGCACAAACCGCCGGCGGTTCTGTCAGCAGCGCGTATTCATCACAGCAGAACGCCGCGCCGGTCATCAACATCTACCCGACACCGGCGCATTCCGCACAGGATATCGCCAGTGAAGTTGCCCGTCAGCTGGACGCGCACGCCCGCCGGCAGCAGGCCAGCCGCCGCAGCGGATACGGTGACACAGAGGAGTTTTAATTATGGCTATGGCTGCACTCGGCCTGTTCGTGTTTGAGCTGCGAACCGTGCCGTTTCAGGGGATGCAGGAAGAAAAACAATACCGGTTTGCGTATAACAGCCGGGTCGGAAAGCGTCCGTCCTGGCAATTTTTGGGGCTGTCCAATGATCCGATTACCCTGTCCGGCACACTCTGCCCGGAAATCAGCGGCGGTAAGTTTTCCATGATGGCGCTGGAAGCCATGGCCGACAGCGGAAAAGCCTGGTCGTTTATCGGCGGCGAGGGAACCATTTACGGGATGTATGTTATTGAGTCCATCAGTAAAAATAAAAGTGAGTTTTTTCACGACAGCTCGGCCAGAAAGATAGATTTCACCATCAAGCTGACCCGCGTTGATGAATCGCTGTCTGAAATGTTCGGTGATATCAGCGCACAGCTTGACTCACTGACTGACACCATCAGCGGCATGGGTAATAAAATTTCTGACAGCATTACAGGGTTATTATCATGACGGATTTTTTCCTCACCGGTACCGAGTGCGCCCCGGCGTATTCGCTTTCTGCCGGGTCCGTCAACATCAATGAGCGGATTCAGGGGCGGCTGATCTCACTGTCACTGACGGACAACCGCGGATTTGAGGCCGACCAACTGGACATCGAGATCGATGATGCCGACGGCAAAATGATGCTGCCGAAGCGTGGCGAGGTGTTATCACTGCACTTAGGCTGGAAGAATGAACCGCTGATTTTTAAGGGGAAATTTACCGTTGATGAAATAGAGCACAGCGGCCCGCCTGACAAGCTGACCATACGCGGCCGCAGTGCCGATTTCCGTTCGTCACTGAACGCCAAGCGCGAGGTGTCCTATCACGAAAAGACACTGGGTGACATAATCACCACCATTGCAAAGCGGAATAACGTGGAGCCGGTGATCGAAAAGAAACTCGCTGAGATTAAAATCGCTCATATCGACCAGACCAACGAATCAGACGGTTCCTTTCTGGCGCGGCTCGGCAAACAGGAGGGCGCTGTCGCGGCCATAAAAAACGGTCAGCTGCTGTTTATGCCGCAGGGCAGCGGAAAAACCGCATCCGGCAAACCGATCCCGCCGCTGCTGATCACGCGGTCCGTCGGTGACGGCTACCGGTTTTCACTGGCCGACCGTGGCGCATATACCGGCGTTATTGCCTCATGGCTGAACACCCGCAAGCCAAAGAAAAAAGACGAAGTAAAAGTTAAACGCAAGCGGAAGACCAAAAAGAAAAGCCCGGAGAAAATTAAAAAACCTGATGAGCCACAGGGGGATTATCTGGTCGGTGAAGAAGGAAATGTGCTGACGCTTTCACACACTTACGCGAACAAAAATAATGCTGAACGGGCAGCGAAAGCCGCCTGGGAAAAAATGCAGCGTGGTGTTGCATCGCTGTCTATCCAGTTGGCAAAAGGCCGGGCGGATATCTACCCGGAAATGCCGGTAAAGGTTCAGGGGTTTAAGCCGGAAATTGACGGCGCAGAATGGATATTGACGAAAGTGTCACACTCTCTGAATGACAGCGGATTTACATCTGCACTGGAATTTGAAGTAAAAATTTCAGATGTCGAAATGGGTGACGGATAAATACGTAAAATAATACTGTATACATCATCAGTAATTGCTATAATTAACGCAATATCAACATGATGATAAAAGGTAAGTCAATCATGATGAAATGTCCTCTTTGCGGCGAACTTGCCCGCACCCGCAGTTCCCGCGATGTCACCACCGAAACGAAAGAACGTTATAACCAGTGTATGAATATTAATTGCGGTGCAACGTTCGTCAGTCATGAAACCCTTGCAAGATACATTACAAAACCTCAACTGATCGGTGCGGTGGTTCCTCATTCGATTGATAATAAGCAAGTATCACTTGGGTTTTAAAAAACGAAAAAATAAAGCCCCTGGGAATTGGGGCTTAGTTATACGTGGTCAATAATGGTCAATAATGGTCGATAGTGGACAGTATGTGGACACTCAGTAATTTGCACTTATGTATTTCAATGGGTTAAGCGTAAAAACTGAACACCATCCCTGTCTTTTACAGCCCCTCACGAGGGGCTTTTTTTTGCCCGTTTTTTGGCGCCGGAGATGCCGCAGATAAAAAAAAGCGGCCTTGCGGCCGCCGTAACTGAATCACAACGGGAAATTAAAAGTTGTAGCGCACGCCGATATTGCCGTGCAGCGGCGATTCTGTTTTGTCGCCTTTGCGGTAATCGATTTCCGCATACGCCTGAATCTGCGGTGTGAAACGGACAGTCAACCCGCCGCCGGCTTTCAGGCTGTCACCGGAGAAATCGGTGTCGAACGTATTGCGCTGGTTAATGGTCACATCATTATTACTGATAAACTCATGTTGCCAGGCCAGTGTGGCGTAAGGGGTGATGATCACCTGATTGTTCAGGGTGAAATCTTTACCCGCGTGCAGGCCGAGTTCGGATTGCAGGGACTGCTGTGCATCCAGTTTTGCCTGCATATTATTGTTCAGATGAACTGATTTGCTGTCCGTACGCATATAGCTCAGGCGGGCATACGGTTCGGCCCAGAAGGCTTCCGGCAGATCAAAGGTGTAACCGGCCTCTGCGGATGCACCGTAAGCATTCTGTGAATAATCTCCGCGGATGCTGCTGCGGTTGGTGGAAACCGCACGTAACTCATTATTGAAATGGTTATATTTCAGCACACCATCGAGGTACCAGCCGTTATCTGAGAACCAGGTGGCATAACCACCGGCAGTAATACTGTCGATGCTGCTTTCGCCGCCGCGCTGATGCTTCAGTTTGACATCGTTATAGCCGGTAAAGACGCCGAGCAACAATTTGCCGTTTTCCAGCGGGACAGATTTATCCGCACCCAGCTCAAAACCGGCCTGATTCAGTTTAAAGTGTGTGTGTCCGGTGCCTGCACGGGTTCTGTCGCCGGTCAGACGCACCCAGACACCCGCATCGCCCTGATTATCCCGTAATTCGCCGCGGCGGAACCGCAGATTGTCGAGTTCGTGATTAAAAATCAGCTGCGGCGCGGCAGCCATGGATAACACCGCATCGGTGGATGGTGTGGTTTTATCGTCCGGAACCACCGGCGGAACCGGTTTTTCAGGCTCGCCCGGCTCATCTTTCTGAGCTGCCAGATACCAGATTTTGCCGTCCTGCTCATCACGCTGATAGAGCGAGTACATATAGGTCCCGCCGTCCACCGCATTAATATTAGTGCCGTCGAGGGCGCTCAGGCGGAACTGCGCATTGCTGCTTTCGTCCGTGATTAAATCAAGACGTGCTTCATCCGGACGGGTAATTTCAGCCCCGGAATCCTGTAGGTTCAGAGCATGATCACCACTGCCGTTACGGATGGTGAGGTAATCACCCTGTTGCTCCGCAATGGCCGTGTTCATATAGAATGTCTGGCTGCCGGAGAGATTATCAATGGTCAGATGGCTGTACCCGGCGTTGACCGGTGCAACAAACCGGACCTGACCCTGTCCGCTGAGCGAACCGGCAAAAGCGGCATTCCCGGTATCACCGGTGATCACCATCAGGGTGCTGTCCGGGCCGGATAAGATAACATTTTCCGCATAAGCCCCGGCATCCGCTGCCAGTTTGTCTTCTGAACCGGCAGTCAGCTGTACCTGCGACTGCTGATTAACAGTCGTGACGCCGAGGAGCTGTGCCCCTGCCGCCAGCCAGCTTTTGGCGCGATCATTCAGCGTGGTATCTGTCGCAGAGGAGCCGCTGTAAATACTTTGTACGGCGGTGTCATATAATTCGTTATTAATGGCTTGTCCGCCACCTTTGATTATCTGGGCGCCGCCATTTTTTATCCGGTTAAATTCTGCAATACCGGCAGTGGCTGCCGCATCCTGACGGAAAATATATTGCTGGCCACCGTCAACCGTTGTATTGGTTGCTTTGGAGTTATCAACAACATATTGCCTGGCTCCGGTATTTACCAGCGTATTATCTGCGAAACCACTGTTGTGCAGTTGTTGCAATCCGCCGTCATTAATAATGGTGCTGTCAGCAAATCCGCCTGATCTCAGCATCTGAGCACCGCCGTTATTCACGACCGTATTCAGGGATTTACCATCCTGCTGGACATATTCATAACCGCCGTCATTAACCTGTGTTCCGGTTGACTTCCCGCCCAGGTAAATAAATAACTTCCCGCCGCTGTTGACGATATTATTTTCAGACTTGCCCGGATCATCGGCTTTACCGGTATTACTGACATAAACGGTTCCGCCGTTGAGTACGGAATCTTTTAATGTTCCGCCGTCCAGAACACGGATTAATCCACCGCTCTGAATATTAATACGGCTGCCGGTAGCCGGAAAACCGGTGTGATAGCCGTCCACAGCGATGTTCGTATTTTTCCCTATCCAGGCTTCAGCACCGCCCTGAACCTGAGAATCCTCAAACAGGCCGAGTACACTGAGCTTACTGCCGCTCAGCATGGTCAGATTCTGAGCAATGCCGACATAATCTGTTGGTTTACCTTCTACCCAGGCACCAATTTCATAGCAATCATCAGCGGTCATTTCACCGGTGAAAGGTGCGCTTCCTGTCAGGCCCACATTTTTACGGCTGCCGCAAAATGTTTCTGCCATAACTAATGATGGTACGGTTGAACATAAGACGGCAATAATGGAAAGGTGTAAAAGTTTCTTTTTTGTTTTCATTAGTTATTCCCTGGTGTCGGTATATATAACGAAAGCCATTTCGTCAGACGGAAATGGTAAATTTAAAAGGTGTAAATTTTATTTATGAGATGAGTATCTTATTTAAGGTTTGTTTAATCAATGGGAGCGAAAATGCATATTTAAGTGATTTTTTTAAGATTCATTGACGGTAATGAATCTTAATACACATTATGAATGAAGCTAATCTGATGGTTTTTTTATTTCTTTGGTCAGAATAAAGCTCTGATTATGTCTGTTTTTGGGTTATTTTTGTTATTTAAATTCCATATTTGATTTATCATGGGTAATGGATATACCCGCGACATGCGTAATAGCGGCGGTGTAATAAATATTAATTTAGTATGACAAAATATTACTGATATCTGTTTTTCAAATCCGGCCATAAATTATATTCAATAATTGCAAAAAAATATTATATAAGTTTCTATTGCATTATTTATGTCACGATGTGAGTAATGAAATAATTTCTTACGGTTTGTTTTTGTTAATTACATAATGTGCGGTAAATCCGGATATATATTCTTTCCCGGATATGCCTTTTATTTCAGATCCTGCTTTTGACCCCTGCTTTTCCGGTAACGCATTATTTGTGAAAAAAATGTTTCATATCCGCTAATTATTTTTTGTTTTTCGGGTATCCTTAACGGGTATGCTGAGTAATCCTGCGGTTATGACAGGCCGGTGTTTCCGGTGTCTCAAAATGACAAAAAAATCCGCAAAGATAGGTGCATCCGGCGAAACCTTATCTTACTATATGATTAGGTGAATCAATTCAGCAATGCGTTACAGCAGTGAATTCCCGAAGCCTGACCGGGGAAGCGTGATAACATGCCGCTCAGGTTTTTCAGATTTACACATATTACATCTGCAAATCAGAGGTCATCATGAGCAAGAAGATCAAACGAATCGGTGTGCTGACAAGTGGCGGTGATGCGCCGGGCATGAATGCCGCAATCCGTGGTGTTGTCCGCGCTGCGCTGTCAGAAGGGCTGGAAGTTATCGGGATTTATGACGGCTATCTCGGGCTGTATGAAAACCGGATGAAACAGCTCGACCGCTTCAGTGTCTCTGATGTGATCAACCGCGGCGGTACCTTCCTCGGGTCGGCGCGTTTCCCGGAATTCCGTGATGACAAAGTGCGGGAAACCGCGATTGAAAATATGCGCAAAAACGGCATCGATGCGCTGGTGGTTATCGGCGGGGACGGTTCCTATCTCGGTGCCAAAAAACTGACCGAAGCGGGTTTCCCGTGTATCGGCCTGCCGGGTACTATCGATAATGACGTGGCGGGAACCGACTACACCATCGGCTATTTTACCGCACTGGAAACCGTGGTTGAAGCTATCGACCGTCTGCGTGATACCTCCACTTCCCACAAACGTATCTCTATTGTGGAAGTGATGGGCCGCTATTGCGGTGACCTGACACTGTCCGCTGCCATTGCCGGGGGCTGTGAATTTATCGTTCTGCCGCCGAATGAAGTGGAATACAGCAGTGATGAACTGATTGCAGAAATCAAAGCCGGGATTGATAAAGGTAAACGCCATGCGATTGTGGCGATCACCGAACATGTCACCGACGTGTATGAGCTGGCTCGGCAGATAGAGGCGACAACACATCACGAAACCCGTGCAACGGTACTGGGGCATATCCAGCGCGGCGGCTCGCCGGTGGCGTATGACCGCATCCTGGCATCCCGTATGGGTGCTTATTCTATTCAGTTACTGCTGGAAGGTTACGGCGGCCGCTGTGTCGGGATCCAGAATGAAAAACTGGTTCATCACGATATTATTGATGCGGTAATGAATATGAAGCGGGTGTTTAAGAAAGACTGGTATGAGACCGCGAAGAAACTCTACTAAAAATCCTCGTCATCCTTCAGCCTGTGGCGGTGTTGGCTTCATTCATCGCCCGGGTCACATACTGATGTATGCTCCCCGGACTCTTCATTTTGCCGCCTTGCCACAGACTGAATGATTCAGAGGATTGCGTGAATTTTTTAAAGATAATACCTGATGACTCAATTTGGGATTGATCAGAATAAAAAGAAGCGATTTGCACAGTAACAGGCACAAAAAAAGCGGCGATTTCGCCGCTTTTTGCTGTCCGGAGCCCGGAGATTATTTTGCAGCTTTGGCTGCGGCTGCGGCTTTGACGATCACGGCGAAAGCATCTGCTTTCAGTGATGCGCCGCCGACTAATGCACCGTCGATATCCGGCTGGGTAAACAGCTCTGCGGCGTTTTTATCATTTACAGAACCGCCGTACTGGATAATAACCTGCTCTGCCACTTTCGCATCTTTCTTCGCGATATGGCTGCGGATAAATTTGTGCACTGCCTGTGCCTGGGCAGGCGTGGCAGATTTGCCGGTACCGATAGCCCAGATTGGCTCATACGCGATGACGGCGCCGAGGAATGCATCTGCACCCTGAGTGTTCAGAACCGCATCAATCTGACGTGCGCAGACTTCTTCGGTTTTACCCGCTTCATTTTCTGCTTCGGATTCACCGATGCACAGTACCGGGGTCAGACCCAGTTTTTTCAGGACCGCAAATTTCTCTGCCACTAATTCATCACTTTCACCGTGGTAAGTACGGCGTTCAGAGTGGCCGATAATGATGTATTGCGCGCCGATGTCTTTCAGCATTTCAGGGGAGGTTTCGCCGGTGAACGCACCGGAGAGATTCAGACCGGTATCCTGGGCACCCAGTACAATGGAGGAGCCCGCCAGAACCTGTTTGGCCTGAGAGAGATAAATTGCCGGTGGTGCGATCGCAACATCACATCCGGTGACATTGCCGATTTCATGACGCAGAGCGGTGATCAGCTCATAAACCATTTTACTGCTGCCGTTCAGCTTCCAGTTACCCATGACTAAGGGATGTCGCATTGTATTTCCTCCTGCCGGAATGAGTTAAATGACTTAAGCTTTATTACCATTGTCCGCGCAGAGCGGCGAACAGGCAAACAGAGAGACAGTATAGTGAAAGCGGCGCGAAATAGCTTTGCTTTTCGGCCACTGTTTACTGTGCTGTATCACTATTAGATAGCGAAAGCTTAATCGGTTCAATAGCGAAAGTTACCCCATTTTTGTCATCAACTACCAGAAGATAGCGTAATGCACCGAATTGAGAGGCGTAAGTGCCGGCTTTGAAATCTGTCGCCAGTGCCCGGCTCAGGGCGGCATCAATATTGTTTTTATTGAGCGTCGGTTCGAACTGAATAATCAGTGCCTTAATATAGGCCAGCATCAGGGCGCGGTTGGTTTTTTCTGCCGCACTGTCCGCGCCGGGCAGCAGTGTCAGCTGGAGACTTTTGATTTTTTCACTATCACGCTCAAGGATGGCGGAAGAGTAAATATAAGGGCTGATGCGGGTTGCCGCCCGCAGATAGCTGGCGGTAATGTCGTTTGAGGCCACGACTTTGTATTCCCGTAATGGCAGCGACGGGTTGTTGCGGTTAAACTGTTCGCGCATAACGGGGATGGTGATGCCGAAAGCAGGTGCATCCGCCTGAAGCCAGAGTGTTTCCGGCGGGCAGGGGATGGGGATCAGTACCGCGTCACCAGCCACAGCCGGTGTGACGGGCAGCAGTGTGCATCCCGCTGTCAGGGCGGCCAGTGCGGTTTTTTTGACTGCGTTCATAGCGACTCCCTGTGGTCCGTCTGCAATATAACCAGTGTACACGATTAGGAAAGAGAAATGACACTACAACAATGGGCGTTTTCGTTTCACGGGCGGATCGGCCGCAAAGCATTCTGGGCGGGGATCGGCGTGTGCGGCGCAGTGCTGTTTCTCCTGATGTCATTACAGGGGCTGTTTAAGCTGCCTGTTGAAGTGATTATGGTGCCGGTGCTGATGGTGATGTATCCCGCCGCCGCGATTTTTACCAAACGCCTGCATGACCGCAACAAGCGCGGCGGCTGGGCGTTAATGCTGGTGATGGCGTGGGCACTGACCACGCCGGACTGGAGCCTCGCCGGTGATTTCTGGCAGTGGGGGCTGGGGCGTTTTCTGCCGATTTTTATCGTGATGATAATGGTGCTCGACTGCGGTGTGTTTAAAAGTCTTGATGATGGCAACCGCTTCGGGGAGAGCACACAGCCGGTGGATAAAATCGACAGCCACTGAGGCAGAGACAGCGGGCGAACCCGCGGTCAGGGCATCACCAGTATTGCTCGCTGGTGATATGGCCGGGTTTGCGGCGCAGGTGTTTGCGCATCTCCCGCCCAGTTTTCAGCAGATTTTGTGTGTCTTTCACCATCTCCGGGTTACCGCACAGCATCACATGGCTGTTTTCGGCGGTCAGCGGTAATCCGGCGGCGGCTTCCAGTTCACCGGAACTGATCAGCGCCGGTACCCGGCCATGCAGTGAGCCTTCCGCATGCTCCCGGCTGACAACAGTCACAATCCGCAGTTTGTCATTCCCGATTTTTTTCTGCAGTTCCTGCATCAGCGGCAGATAGCTCAGATCGGCGGCATAGCGCACGGCATGCACCAGCACAATATGACGGAACCGCTCCAGATCCTTGCCATATTGCAGAATGGATAAAAACGGACCGATGGCGGTGCCGGTGGAGAGCATCCAGAGGGTGTCGCAGTCCGGCACTTCATCAAGCACAAAAAAACCGGCCGCTTCATCGGTGATCAGCAGTTCATCTCCCGGGGTCAGGGCTGCCAGCCGCGGGCTGAGTTTACCGTCGCCGACAGTGACCAGATAAAATTCGAGGTCATCATCATCCGGTGCATTAACATAAGAATAAGCGCGCTGTGTGCGTTCGCCGTCAATTTCCAGGCCGAGTTTGGCGAATTGTCCCGCTGTAAAGGGAAGGACAGGTGCCTGAACATGCAGGCTGAATAAGGTATCAGTATGGTGTGTGATACGTGTGACACGTCCTGTGATCCAGTTTGACATGCATAACCTCCGTCAGTCGCAGAATGGTCGTTATTAATATGTAAACCAGTGTAATAAGCCGACGGGGAAAAATGTATCGATTAAATGCGTCAGAGGATCCTGTCGCATGAATACGATAAATCAGGATGAACTGTACAGTTTAGTTGCCGGAAACAGCATAAAAACGGTTGTTCTGTTACAAAAATAAATGTGTGAACTATCTCCCAAAATTTTTTTAATTTGCTATTTTATACGGTATCGCAAGTATGACTGATTCCGGCCGTGATTAATGCTGCCGGAATTGTGCTGTGCCCTCCCGGTGACAATGTAAAGACTGACAATAAAAATGAAAAAACTGGAAAATTTTCATCTGCTGGTAATGCTGATTGCGCTGATTGCTGTCGGGCAAATGACGCAGACAGTGTATGTGCCTGTAATAACGGATATTGCGCTGGATTTCGGTAAACCGGCGGGTGCCGTGCAGAGCGTGATGGCGGCGTATTTATTTACTTATGGTGCATCCCAGCTTATTTACGGGCCGATTTCAGATAAAGTCGGTCGCCGTCCGGTGATCCTCACCGGGTTATTTATTTATGTGTTATCCACGACTGCCGCGCTGTTTTCACCGAATCTGACTATGCTGGTGATTGCCAGCGGGTTACAGGGGCTGGGGACCGGGGTGGCCGGGGTGATGGCACGGACCATGCCGCGTGACTTATACACCGGAATTTCCCTGCGTTACGCCAACAGCCTGCTGAATATGGGGATCCTGGTCAGCCCGCTTATCGCCCCGATGCTCGGCGGTGCACTGGCATTTTTCTTCGGCTGGCGTGCCTGTTATGCGTTTCTGCTCCTGCTCGGTCTGGCGGTGGGTTACAACATGTGGCACAAACTGCCGGAAACCCGTCCGCCGATGAAAGAGAAACCTAAAATGTGGGCCTCTTTCCGTCTGCTGCTGACCAACCGGACATTTGTGCCGTATCTGGCGATGCTGATATGCGGCCTGGCCGGGGTGGCGGTATTTGAGGCATCCAGCGGTGTGCTGATGCGTGACGGCCTGGGGCTGGGCAGTATGGCGGTGAGTATTCTGTTTATTTTGCCGATACCTGCGGCATTTTTCGGTGCCTGGTTTGCCGGGCGTGACAGCAAATCCTTCAGTTTTCTGGTGTGGTGTGCGGTAATCTGCTGTCTGGTGGCCGGGGCGCTGATGTGGATCCCGGGGCTGCTGGGCGTGATGAATGTCTGGACCTTACTGATCCCTGCTGCGCTGTTTTTCTTTGGTGCCGGGATGCTGTTCCCGCTGGCCACCACGGCGGCTATGGAGCCGTTCCCGTATCTGGCGGGGGCTGCGGGTGCGCTGGTGGGCGGGTTGCAGAATGTGGGCTCCGGTGTTGCCACCTGGATTTCCGCACTGATGCCGCAGGGCGGGCAGGGCAGTGTCGGCCTGCTGATGCTGGCGGTCTCTGTGATTATGGTGTTGTGCTGGCTGCCGCTGGCTCACCGGTTGCAGAATCAGCAGCCGATGGCATCCTGAGTCAGGCTGCTGATATAAAGAAAACGGGCACTATTGTGCCCGTTGTTCTGTTTCGCAACAGAGTAGTGATCACTGATGCAGTTTATGTTTTTGCAGAAACTGTATGCCTTTGTCCGGAAAATCAGTAAATAACCCTTCTGCTCCGGCCTGAATATAAATAGCATCAAATAACTGTTCAGTGTTTTCCGCATACGGCGGCAAGGCATCCGCGCGGACAGTAAACGGATGGATCATCAGTTGCGAAGCGTGTGCCTCTTTTGCCATCGGCGTCAGAGTGATGTGACCCGGTTTGGACTCCTTGCTGATAAGCATATGATAATCAGGCCCGATACCATCAGCATATGCTGCGATTTTACTCATCGCACCGGGAGCCATCATCCAGTCGTAGTTATAGTTGACCCATTTGCCTTCCGCATTCTGTTCAAAGGTTTCCTGCCAGTCGGTGTAAGCGATCAGTTGTATCAGCATCAGATCCATCTTCATTTCCGGCATCAGCTCATTTTTGATGCGCTTTAATTCATTCGGATCGAAACACTGAAGAAATACCCCGGAATCTTTAGTCTGGTAGCCGTAGGCTTTCAGCACTTCCAGGGTTTTACGGGTGATATCTTTACCTTCCTGACGGTGGAACCACGGCGCTTTGATTTCCGGGTAAATCCCGGTGTTTTTTCCGGTGGAATGATTCAGACCCTGAATGAACTCAAGTTCTTCCTGAAAGGTATGAATACGGAAATCTGATTTTCCCATAGGAAAACGACCCGGATATTTTTGTACCGCTTTACCGTTTTCGATTTCAAACCCCTCCGTAAATTTCAGGGATTTAATTTCCGCGAGGGTAAAATCGATGGCGTAGTAACGGCCATCTTTACGTGTGCGATCCGGAAAGCGTTTTGCCACATCGGTAACACGGTCGAGATAATGGTCATGCAGGACGATGAGCTCATCATCTTTGGTCATCACCAGATCTTGTTCCAGATAATCAGCACCCTGTGCATATGCCATCGCTTTGGCCGGCAGGGTATGCTCCGGCAGATAGCCGCTGGCACCGCGATGTGCAATCACAATCTTATTGTCTGCCGCAAAAGCGGCAGAGCCGCAGATCATGGCACCCGCAAGGGCACTGACAAGATAAAACTGACGGGGTATATTCATCTGTCTGTCTCCGCTTATGCTTTATTGCGGGCGATTTCATCGTGATGTTTCTTCTCACCACGCATCACCACAACTAACAGGATCACAGCGAGCACACTGCCGCCAATCATGACACCAAAACCGCCATCCCAGCCGAAATAATCCACAGTAAAGCCGACGATTGCACTTGCTGCCACAGAACCGCCGAGATAGCCGAATAATCCGGTGAATCCGGCGGCGGTACCGGCTGCTTTTTTCGGTGCCAGTTCCAGGGCATGCAGGCCGATAAGCATGACCGGACCGTAAATCAGGAAGCCGATGGTGATCATACACGCCATATCAACAGACGGGTTACCCGCCGGGTTGAGCCAGAAGACCACGGTGGCAATCGTCACCAGCGTCATAAAGAACACCCCGGTTGCGCCGCGGTTTCCTTTAAAGACTTTATCTGACATCCAGCCGCACAGCAGCGTACCCGGGATCCCCGCCCACTCATACAGGAAATAGGCGACAGAATAGCCTGTTATATCGAAATGTTTGACTTCCCGGAGATAGGTCGGTGACCAGTCGAGCACGCCGTAACGCAGCAGATAAACAAAGACGTTAGCAACAGCGATATACCACAGTAACTTATTCGGCAGAATGTATTGCATGAAGATCTGTTTTGCCGTCAGTTCAACTTCACTGTTCTCTGTATAGTCATCAGGATAGTCGTTTTTGTACTCTTCGATTGGCGGTAAGCCGCAGGATTGCGGGGTATCCCGCATCAGGGCAAATGCGATGAGTGCCACCAGAATGGCCGCAAATGCCGGCATGTAAAACGCCGCTTTCCAGTCACCGAACCAATACATCCCCAGCAGCATCAGCATCGGCGGTAAGCCGCCGCCGACGTTATGGGCACAGTTCCAGATTGATACAATTCCGCCGCGCTCTTTCTGTGACCACCAGTGCACCATAGTACGTCCGCACGGAGGCCAGCCCATCCCCTGGAACCATCCGCAGAGAAACAGCAGAATAGCCATAATCCAGACGGAAGAGGTTGCCCAGTCGCAAAAGCCCATGATAAGCATGACAGCCGAGGCAAGGATAAGCCCGGTCGGGAGAAAATAGCGCGGGTTAGCCCGGTCAGAAAACGATCCCATGATAAATTTGGAAAGACCATAAGCAATGGAGATTGCAGACAATGCCGTCCCCAGTTCGCCTTTGGAAAATCCCTGCTCCATCAGGCTGGGGAAGGCGAGGGCGAAATTTTTCCGGACCAGATAATAGGCAGCATAGCCAAAAAAGATACCTATAAAAATTTGCCAGCGCAGACGGCGGTATACCGGATCAATGCGATCAGCACTGAGCCTCTGAATGTGCGGTGCAGGTTTAAACAGGCTTAGCATAGACATCTCCCTCGCTAAGTATTTGTCAGTATTTGGTGGTGAAGTTTACCGGAACAGCAGCGGTTTTCTTCATATATTTTCCTTTTCGCTCACATAATATTCGATTTAATTCGTTATTACTGTGAATGTCAGCACATACGGTTACATACTGATTACAGTTGGTTGTTTTTTGTGATCTCTGACGGGTATCCGGGAGTTTGGTCTGCGGATATGTGCTTTTACCGGGTGAGGCGGGTTTTTGTTCTGGTGGTGATTGTTGTTTTCGCGCATAAAAAACCGCCGGTATTAACCGGCGGCAGAGAGATAAAAAACAGAAAGGGGATTAGCTGTGATCTTCCCAGTCCTGTGCGCGGGCAACGGCTTTTTTCCAGCCGCTGTAGCGGATATTCCGTTCGGTGGTTTCAATGCCCGGACGGAAGGTTTTCTCGATGGTGGATTTGGCTTTGATTTCCTCGAGATCCTGCCAGAACCCGGTGGATAACCCGGCCAGCAGTGCCGCACCCAGTGCAGTACTTTCACGGATCAGCGGGCGTTCCACGGATGTCCCCAGGATATCGGACTGGAACTGCATCAGGAAATTGTTTGCCACCGCACCGCCATCGACACGCAGCGCCTTCAGACGGGTTCCGGCATCAGCCTGCATGGCTTCCAGCACGTCGCGGGTCTGATAGGCGATAGATTCCAGGGTGGCGCGGATCAGGTGATTGCTGTTCACACCCCGGGTCAGGCCGAAAATAGCACCGCGCGCATACGGATCCCAGTAAGGTGCGCCCAGGCCGGTAAAGGCAGGCACCACATACACACCGTTGCTGTCTTTGACTTTGGTGGCGAAGTATTCGGAATCGGTGGCATCGGCAATGATTTTCATCTCATCGCGCAGCCACTGGATGGAGGCACCGGCCACAAATACCGCGCCTTCAAGGGCATAATTCACTTCACCGCGCGGGCCGCAGGCGATAGTGGTCAGAAGACCGTGTTCGGACAGTACCGCTTCGTTACCGGTGTTCATCAGCAGGAAGCAGCCGGTGCCGTAGGTGTTTTTCGCCATGCCCGGCTGAACACACATCTGGCCGAACAGCGCCGCCTGCTGGTCACCGGCGATACCGGAGATAGGAATACGGGTGCCGCCTTTCCCGCCGATATTGGTTTTGCCGTAGATTTCAGAGGACGCTTTCACTTCCGGCAGCATGGCGCGCGGAATACCGAACAGGTCGAGGATTTTCTGATCCCACTCCAGTGAACGGATGTTATACAGCATGGTGCGCGAGGCGTTGGTGTGATCGGTGACATGCACACGTCCCTGGGTCATGCGCCAGACCAGCCAGGTATCGACAGTCCCGAACAGTAGTTCTCCTTTCTCCGCCTTCTCCCGCGCGCCTTCGACATTGTCGAGGATCCACTTCACTTTGGTGCCGGAGAAATACGGGTCAATCACCAGGCCGGTATTTTCCCGGATATAGCGGACCATCTCTTCATTCTGTTTGAGACCGGTGCAGTAATCTGCTGTCCGGCGGCACTGCCAGACAATCGCATTATAAACCGGTTTGCCGGTCTCTTTTTCCCAGACGATGGTGGTTTCGCGCTGGTTGGTGATACCGATAGCTGCGACTTCGTCCGGATGCACGTCAGTTTTGGCGAGGACTTCTGTTAAGACTGAGCTCTGTGTGGCCCAGATTTCCATCGGGTCATGTTCCACCCAGCCCGGTTTCGGGTAGATTTGAGTGAATTCGCGCTGCGCGATATCGATAATATTGGCATTACGATCAAAAAGTACCGCCCGTGAACTGGTGGTTCCCTGATCCAGCGCGACGATATACTTTTTCTCACGGGTGATTGTTTCTGTTGTCATAATTAAACCTGTTTTATTTCTGAGTGAACAAACACGCGATAACGTCAGAGTACGTGATTCGCTGCGGTATTATTTCTCGTCCCCGGTATTACACACTTCGCACGGCAGATGGCGGCCGATCAGCTTGCGGTAACCGAATGCACCGAGTAACCCGCCGACGATCGGCGCAAACATCGGTACCAGGAAATACGGGATATCACGCCCGCCGGTGAAGGCAATATCTCCCCAGCCTGCAAGGTATGCAACCACTTTCGGGCCGAAGTCACGGGCAGGGTTAAGGGCGAAGCCGGTCAGCGGACCGAAGGAGCCGCCGATAACCGCAATCAGCAGACCAATCAGCAGTGGTGCCAGCGGGCCGCGCGGCACACCGTTGCCGTCATCGGTCAGTGCCAGGATAAGACAGACGAGGATAGCGGCGATCACCACTTCGATAAAGAACGCCTGACCCACGCTGACCGGTGCTGCCGGATAAGTGGAGAAAACGCCGGCGGTAAAGAGGCTTTCCTGTGAGCCGCGGACAATATGATGCACCTGGTCATAATCGAGGAACACATTGTAATACATGGCATAAACCAGCGCCGCAGCGGCAAACCCGCCGAGGAATTGGGCCACAATATACGGAATCACTTTGCGGCGCTCAAAGCAGGCAAACAGCCAGAGCGCGAGTGTGACAGCCGGGTTGAGATGTGCGCCGGAGATCCCGGCTGTCAGATACACCGCCAGTGCCACACCCAGACCCCAGATGATACTGACTTCCCATAATCCCAGTTGTGCACCGGCGATACGAACCGCGGCCACACAGCCTAAACCAAAGAAGACCAGCAGTGCTGTACCCAGGAATTCGGAGAGACATTGTCCGAAGAGGGTCGGAGATTTCATTAGACTCATAGTATCAATCCTGATAGTGCAAAATTAGGGTGAAATAAGTGCAAATTATTAACAAATGATGTTCTTCGTGTATCAGACGTATGTCTTAGTGTGAATTTATCGTTAATGAGCGGAAACGAGAAATAACGAAATCAAAAACTGTGGATCTCGTCAACAAATTGAGCGATTTCGCTTATTTTGTAACAGGCAGGCAACATTCAGGCGAATATCAGCCGGATTTTATTCTGCTGCATTACGGGGAATACACGGGATGTGACTGGACACATTGATAACACCTACTTACAATCAGAGCATCGCTTACAAGGAGGACGCAAGATGTCATTTGAAGTATTTGAAAAGCTGGAAGCAAAAGTCCAGCAGGCTATCGACACCATCACCCTGTTACAGATGGAAATCGACGAATTAAAAGAAACGAACAACAACCTGAACCGTGAAGTGCAGAATGCAGCCGGTGCCCGTGAGTCACTGGTGCGTGAAAACGAGCAGCTGAAGCAGGAGCAGGCAGGCTGGCAGGAGCGTCTGCGGGCGTTACTGGGTAAGATGGACGACGTCCAGTAATTACGCGTCATCCTTCGTCCTGTGGCTGTGTTGGTTTCGCTCAGCTCCCCGGTCACATACTGATGTATGCTCCCGGGGCTCTTCGCTTCACCGCCTTGCCACAGAACGAATGATTTAGCGTAATCGCGGTTTTGATGCAAAATAACTGATTGAGTGTTATGCGGTTTTTATCTTGTGTCATAACGACAAAAGGGCGGAGATTCCGCCCTTTTTGCTGTCTGTGTATCTTATGAGGATTACGCTTCGGTCAGCTCGTCTTCATCGTCATCATTTTCTTCCGGAAGCGTCAGCGGGATATCTGACAGGATAATCCCGGTGTTATCCGCATACAGATAGTCGCCGGAGAAGAAGGTCACACCGCCGAAATTCACGCGGATGTCACTGTCGCCGATACCTTCTGAACCACAGCCTGCCGGAATCGCGGCCATCGCCTGGATACCGATATCCATTTCAGCCAGATCATCCACCTGACGCACCGCGCCGTACACCACAATACCTTCCCAGCCGTTCTGCACAGCCAGTGCCGCGAGTTCCGCGTCAACCAGCGCACGGCGGACAGACCCGCCCCCGTCAACGAGGAGAATACGGCCCTCTCCCTCTTCTTCCAGGAGATCAAAGAGCAGTCCGTTATCTTCAAAGCATTTTACGGTGGTGATTTGCCCCGCAAACGATGAACAGCCCCCGAAGTTGGAAAACAGGGGTTCAACGACATTCACATTTTCCTGGTAAATGTCACAAAGCTCGGAGGTGTCGAAGGTATCATTTTTCATAGGATTTTACGTCTGGTTGCTGCCGGATACAGTCAGTATAGCCCCTTCACACGGTTGTTTGCAAAATCAACAGCGGCCGCTTTCCGATCTGAATCAAGAAAGCGGCAGATTTCGGCGTAAATCCCGGTTACAGACGCTGGCAGATAAGTCCTGCGGAAAACAGGATATTGACCAGCAGTGCGGCTTTCACCATCTGTTCCAGCAGCGGGCGCATTCCGGTGGCGGTCATATCCCCCAGCACGCGTCTGATATGCATAAACAGTACCGGTGCAGAGAGCAGGAACAGCCAGCTGTACCAGCCGTGCAGATAGAGAAGGGTAAAGAGCACCAGGCACAGGAATGCCACGGTAATCACGGTGGCATGGTAATAGCGGGATTTCAGCGGGCCGAGGCGGACGGCCAGGGTGTTTTTCCCGGCCAGGATATCATTTTCGATATCGCGCATATTATTGATATTCAGCACTGCAACAGACAGCAGTCCGCAGGCGGTCGCCGGCAGAATGGTCAGCGGGCTGAAAAAACCGGCCTGCAGGTAATAGGTGCCTATCACACTCAGCCAGCCGAAAAAGATCAGAACAGAAATATCACCCAGTCCGAGGTAGCCGTAGGGTTTTTTCCCGACTGTATAGGTGATTGCGGCGATAATCGCGGCCACACCTAACCCCAGGAAGCCGATAATATCTTCCGGTTTCTCGCAGGCGACAATAATCAGGGCCAGCCCGGACAGACAGGCGAGGGTGACGGTCAGAATCAGCGCCTTTTTCATCTGAGCGGCGGTGATAACACCTTTCTGCATACCGCGCAGCGGCCCGAGGCGTGCTTCGGTATCGGTGCCTTTTACTGCATCGCCGTAGTCATTGGCCAGATTCGATAAAATCTGCAGAATGCCGGTGGTGATAAGGGCGAGCAGGGCAACAGGAAATTTAAAGTGGCCGGTCCAGTAAGCCAGAGCGGAACCGGTAATAATCGCGATCACCCCGAGAGGTAATGTTTTGGGCCGCAGGCTTTCCAGCCAGGCTTGGGTACGGCTGATGGCCGGTGAAGGGGTGACTGACATTGAAACTCGCTTACTTTTCAGAATGAAATAATAACGACAAAAAATAATAACGCAGACTGCCGGGCAGATTATACCCGTACAGTCTGAATACTATTATGTCTGATTATTATCAAATTACAGAATAAAGCGACTTAAATCTTCATCCGCCACGAGCTGATCCAGATGATCTTTCACATATTCCGCATTGATCTCAATGGATTGACCCTGTTTTTCACTGGCATCGTAGGAAATTTCTTCCATTAATCGTTCCAGCACCGTATGTAAACGACGGGCACCGATATTTTCGGTGGTTTCGTTGACCTGCCACGCAGATTCAGCAATTTTACGAATGCCGTCGGCGGTAAAGGTGATATTCACACCTTCGGTAGCCATCAGTGCTTTGTACTGAACCGTCAGTGAGGCGTTAGGTTCGGTCAGAATGCGCTCGAAATCTTCAGTGGTCAGTGCCTGTAATTCCACACGGATAGGCAGACGACCCTGTAATTCAGGGATCAGATCAGACGGGCTGGAAACCTGGAACGCACCGGAGGCGATAAACAGGATGTGGTCGGTTTTGACCATGCCGTGCTTGGTGGAGACAGTACAGCCTTCAATCAGCGGCAGCAGGTCACGCTGAACCCCTTCGCGGGATACATCCGGCCCGGAGGACTGGCCACCGCGCTTACAGATTTTATCGAACTCATCGATAAACACGATACCGTGCTGTTCAACCGCTTCAATGGCCTGCTCTTTCAGCTCTTCCGGATTGACCAGTTTGGCGGCTTCTTCCTCAACCAGCAGTTTGAAAGCTTCTTTGATCTTCATTTTGCGTGGTTTTTGTTTCTGTCCGGCCAGGTTCTGGAACATGGACTGTAACTGGCTGGTCATCTCTTCCATGCCCGGAGGTGCCATGATTTCCACACCCATCGGCGCAGCAGAGACTTCAATTTCAATGTCTTTGTCATCCAGCTGACCTTCGCGCAGTTTTTTGCGGAATGCCTGGCGGGCAGCTGACGGCTCTGCCTGGGTGTCAGTCTGGCCCCAGTTATTTTTTGCCGGCGGGATCAGCACATCGAGAATGCGTTCTTCGGCCATTTCCTCAGCACGGAAACGGTTTTTCTCGATAGACTGCAGGCGCACCATTTTCACGGCGGAATCAGTCAGATCGCGGATAATGGAATCCACTTCTTTACCGACATAACCCACTTCGGTGAATTTAGTGGCTTCGACTTTGATAAACGGCGCATTGGCCAGTTTGGCGAGACGGCGGGCAATTTCGGTTTTACCGACACCGGTCGGGCCGATCATCAGAATATTTTTCGGGGTGACCTCGTGACGCAGCTCCTCATTGAGCTGCATACGGCGCCAGCGGTTACGCAGCGCGATGGCAACAGCACGTTTGGCTTTATCCTGGCCGATAATATGGTTATCGAGTTCGCTGACAATTTCGCGTGGAGTCATTTCGGACATAACGTCGATCCTTATGCTTTTGAAGGTAATTCTTCAAAATTCAGATTGTGGTTGGTGTAGATACAGATATCACCGGCAATAGTCAGTGCGCGCTCCGCGATTTCACGGGCACTCAGATCGGTGGTTTCCAGCATGGCACGGGCTGCTGCCTGGGCGTACGGGCCGCCGGAACCAATGGCAATCAGATCATTTTCAGGCTGAACGACATCCCCCTGGCCGGTGATAATCAGCGATGCGGTTTCATCGGCAACGGCCAGCAGGGCTTCCAGTTTGCGCAGCATGCGGTCGGTACGCCAGTCTTTGGCGAGCTCAACGGCGGCTTTTGTCAGGTGTCCCTGATGGAGTTCAAGTTTGCGTTCAAACAGTTCGAAGAGAGTAAAGGCATCTGCGGTGCCGCCGGCGAAACCGGCAATGACTTTGTCGTGATAGAGGCGGCGGACTTTGCGGACATTACCTTTCATGACGGTATTACCCATTGTCGCCTGCCCATCACCACCAATTACGACCTGGCCATTACGGCGAACACTTACGATTGTTGTCATGAGTCAGCCCCTGGTTGTGCTAAAGGATGGAGAGAGGCCGCCGGGTATATTCCCGGCGGCACAGAATTAACTAGAGATATGGGGGGAGGGCTGAAGGATTTCAACCCCCGGCGGAGCGAAGAATACAATTTGTTACGCCGGCATCAGCGGCACGGCTTTTCACCGATTGCGCGGCAGATTTCTCATACGGGCCGAGCATCACACGATACCAGCCGCCGCCCTGGGACACCCGGCTTTCGATACCGGAGAAGGCGAGACCGGCGCGGACTTCTTCTGCCTGACCACTCTCACGGAATGATCCGCACTGGATTAACCAGCGCTCAGGCGTAGCCTGTGGTTTTTCCTGCACCGGTTTTGGTTTCTCAGCCGGTTTTTCGGCCGGTTGCGGTGCCGGACGGGTTTCCGGCTGCATACGCAGCTGCGGATCCTGGCCGGTAACCACGACCTGAGAGCGCGGAACTGCGCCGTTCGCCGGTACTTCCTGCAACTGAACCGGTGCCTGCTGCATATCAGACTGCATCTGCTCCAGCAGCTGCCGCTGTTCCTGGGTCAGTTTGGCATTCGGATCAATGCGGTTGGCCGGTGCCTGCGGGTTGGAGTAATACTGCTCCGGTACCCCTGCTTCGCGGTTTTCCAGCTCTTTGATATAACGCCAGCGCTCCTCCGGGATCGGCGGGAGCCCGTTACCGGTACTCTGCTGATGCGCAGGCGGAATGATGCTGTCAGAAGCGGTCTGACTTTTTTTGTTATGGACCAGATAGAACAGGCCGCCGACAAAAACGACCACCAGTGCCACGGCGATCACCAATGTGGTGAACGGCAGGCCTTTCGCCTGACTTTTCTTCCGTGATTTACTTTTTTTACGCGGCGCAGAGCGTCCGCGTCCCACATAATCTCGTTGTGCCACTGTTTCAATTCACTAATGAGTCGGTTAAGGGAACATATTATTCAGCGTTACATGTTACTTAACCTTATGGTTTTTGCCTAGCTTTTAGGCGCGCAGGCACTTTCTCTGATGATTAAATCAGAATCCAGCAGGCGCGAACCTTTTGCCACGGTGTGTCCCTGCAACTGTTCCAGCAGCAGTAAGAAAGACTGACGGCCGATTTCATAACGGGGCTGTGCGATAGTCGTCAGGGTCGGCGAACAGTATTGTGCAGCCGGTAAATCATCGAAACCGACAACCGAGAGATCCTGCGGCAGCGTCAGCCCCTGTTTTCTGGCCGCCCAGAGAACGCCGATCGCCATAATATCGTTGTGGCAGAATATCGCGGTCGGTGGTTCCGGCAGTGCCAGCAGCTGTGCGGCACATTCCGCGCCGCTCTCGTGGGTGAAATCCCCGCGTACCAGATATTCGTCCCGTACCGGCATTCCCATGCGGCGCATGGCCTGAATATACCCTTCGACACGGTACTGACACAACGGCAGCTCTTCCGGTCCGGAAATACAAGCGATGCGGGTGTGTCCGAGCGACTGTAAATAATGGGTGGCATTAAAGGCGGCGGTCAGGTTATCAATATTCACCGTCGGCAGCTCCAGTTCCGGGGCAAATTCGTTGGCCATCACCATCGGCGGGAAGTGGCGCTGTTCATCATGGCGGCTGTCAAACGGCACATCAGAGCCGAGCAGCACCATGCCGTCAATTTGTTTGGTGACAATCAGATTCACAAAGGTGTGTTCCGGCTTGTGCTGATAACGGCAGTCGCCGATCAGGACCAGATAGCCGTGTTTGGCGGCAATTTCCTCGATGCCGACAATAATATCGGTAAAAAACGGATCACCGATATCCGGCACAATCACCAGGATGGTGCGGGATTCATTACGTTTCATCCCCCGGGACAGATTGTGCGGGTAATACCCCACTTCCAGGACAGCATTTTCCACTTTCTGCCGTGTCTGCACAGACACTTTCTCCGGATTCATCAGTGTCCGCGACACGGTCGCGGTCGAGACGCCTGCGGCTCTGGCGACATCTTTCATTGTCGCGCCGGTATCGTTACGGCGTGGTTCCATCATTAATTCCTTTGGTTACCCTGTAAGTGTATCGATTGCGCGGTTTTTGTGATCATTATGGTCCGCTGTACTTTTCACATGCCTGTGAAAAACCGCCTGAGCTTCTTAAGTGAAATTCAGACGGTTTATTAATCGTTCTATTAACGGCTATTCTAAGCCCTTTGTAAAATTAATCTGTTACCTGGTTTGCATAAAACTGTGAGTTATCTCAATTTTTTGAGACAGCGCGCACTTTCCGTGAGACGTCAGTCTCAGCCATCAGTCGGATCGACATCCACATTCCAGCGGACTTTCCGGCTTTCCGGCATCTGCTGAATATACGGAATGGCCTGCGCGACAATTTTCTGCAACTGACTGCGGGACGGATGCTGTAACAGCAACTGCCAGCGGAAACGTCCGCCGCGTTTGGCCTGGATAGCAGGCAGCGGCCCCATCAGCCAGAAATGCTCATCCCGCAGCGGGTGGGATTCGAACAGCTGACGTACCGTCTGCAGGAATGCATTCGCCCGCTGGTTATTCTGATCTTCGGCACGGATCATCACCTGGCTGGTGTAAGGCGGCAGACAAACACTCTGCCGCTCATTCAGTGCCTGTGCGGCGAAGGCGGCATAGCCTTTTTCCAGCAGCACGGTCAGCAGAGGATGCTCAGGATGGTGAGTCTGTAAAATGACCTCGCCGCGTTTCCCTGCACGCCCCGCCCGGCCGGAGACCTGGGTGTAGAGCTGTGCAAAGCGCTCCGCCGCGCGGAAATCACCGGAGAACAGCGCGCCGTCGACATCCAGCAGTGCCACAAGGGTGACATCCGGGAAGTGATGCCCTTTGGCCAGCATCTGAGTGCCGATCAGGATGCGTGCGCCACCCTGATGCACATCCGCCAGATGCTGCTCCAGCTCGCCTTTGCGGCTGGTGGTATCGCGATCCAGCCGTGTGACCGGAATATCCGGGAACAGCGGGGTGATGCTCTCCTCCAGCTGTTCGGTGCCCAGCCCGACCGGCACCAGCTGTGTGGAGCCGCACTGCGGACATTGTTTCGGTACCGGGCGCTGGCTGTCACACTGATGGCAGCGCAGCATGCGGTGGTTCTGGTGCAGAGTATAAAAATGGTCGCAGCGCGGGCATTCCGCTATCCAGCCGCACTCGTGGCACAGCATTGCCGGGGCAAAGCCGCGCCGGTTGAGGAACAGAATGACCTGATTATCTGCGGCCAGATGGTGGCGGATGCGTTTGATCAGCGGTTGTGACAGCCCGGAAGTCAGTGGCAGCCCTTTCAGGTCGAGCAGATGCTGGTCGGCAAGCTGTGCATTTCCCGCCCGCTGTGTCAGCGGCAGGACTTTGTATTTTTTCTGCCGGACATTAAACAGGGTTTCCAGTGACGGGGTCGCCGTGCCCATCACAATCGGAATATCATTTTTCTTGGCACGGAACACGGCCAGATCACGGGCGTGATAACGCCAGCCGTCCTGCTGTTTATAGGAGCTGTCGTGCTCCTCATCGATAATAATGATGCCGAGAGAGGTAAACGGCGTGAACAGCGCGGAGCGGGTACCGATAACAATGGCGGTCTCCCCGCGCTTTGCCCGCAGCCAGACAGCCAGACGCTCGCTGTCATTCATGCCGGAATGGAGAATATCCACCGGTGCCTGAAAACGGGCGCGGAAGCGGGCGATGGTCTGGGGGGTCAGGCCGATTTCCGGCACCAGTACCAGGGCCTGGCGGCCTTCGGCCAGCACATTTTCCAGCACACTGAGATACACTTCCGTTTTCCCGGAGCCGGTTACACCGTCCAGCAGCCAGGGCGAAAACTGATGCTGCTCTGCGCGGATCGCCCCCACAGCGGTGGCCTGTTCGGTATTGAGTTTCAGGCGTTCGCCGGTGACGGCAAATCCCGGCTGCCAGGGTTTGCTCTCCGGCTGCACATCGTTCAGAGTGATCAGGTTTTTCTTTTTCAGTCCCTGCAATGCACTGTCGCTGAGTTCATATTCCGGAGTCTGATGGCGGTAAACCGGCTGGCGGCGCAGACAGGCCAGCGCCTGCTGCTGTTTCGGGGAGCGTTTGAGGGTATGGATATCAATCTCACGCCCCTCCGGAGTCACTTCCCAGCACCACAGTGGTGCAAAGGCGGCCTCTTTGCCCTGACGCAGCAAAATCGGCATGGCATGAAACAGCACTTCCCCTAACGGATAGTGATAATACTGCGCCGCCCAGTTCAGCAGCGGCCACAGATCCCCGGGAAACAGCGTGTCATCATCCGGGCAGGCAATGACCGGCTTGAGTTTCTCCGGGCTGAAGGTGCTGGTTTCCGCCAGTTCAGCCACAATGCCGACTGCCTGTTTCTGTCGTCCGAACGGCACAATCACCCGTGCCCCCGGTACCGGGCGGGGCATATCATCAGGCAGTAAATAGTCAAATGTTTGTGTCAGAGGTACTGGTAATATCACCCGGACGACTGTCATTATAATGTCCATCATCGGCAGAGCGCCGGCGTGTAAAAAATACACAGCGGCGGAAAAGGCGCAAAAGTGTCTGAATAATCACCGGATTTCAGTTTTTCCCCGGTAAAAACAGGGAAATTATCCGCAAAACAGGATCCAGAATACCACGAAAAGACAGCGGATTTCATTGCATGGTTCAGGGAATTTCTGTATGATCCGCCGCCTTTGGTAATTAAAATACCACCGATAACTTATCATCAACACGACGTGTGGTGTCCGGCAAAAGGCCCGGATAGCGACACGGCCTTAACCGAGGTTTTCCCATGAAAAAAGGTATTCATCCTAACTACGCAGAAATCACTGCAACCTGCTCTTGCGGCAACGTAATGAAAATTAACTCTACCGCAGGTCACAACCTGAACCTGGACGTGTGCGGCGAATGCCACCCGTTCTACACCGGTAAACAGCGTGACGTTGCAAGCGGCGGCCGTGTTGATCGCTTCAACAAACGCTTCAGCGTTCCTTCTGCGAAGAAATAATGGCACTGCGCGGCATGCCGCGCTCTGTTCCATAAAAAACGCCCTGAATGAAAATATTTCACAGGGCGTTTTTTTATGTCTGTTTCCGGGTTGAGAAGTCGTATAACACGCGGATAAAACTCAATATTCCCACGTATCCGGGTCGACCCCATGCTGGCGCATAATTTCTTTCGCCACTTCCGGGATTTCATCACTGCGTTCTTTGCGCAGATCATCATCATCGGGCAGTGGCTGTCCGGTAAAAGCATGCAGAAATGCTTCACATAACAGTTCGCTATTGGTGGCATGACGCAGGTTATTCACCTGGCGGCGCGTGCGCTCATCCGTTAAAATTTTAAGCACTTTCAACGGGATAGAAACTGTAATCTTCTTTACCTGCTCACTTTTTTTACCATGCTCAGCATAAGGGCTGATATATTCGCCGTTCCATTCAGCCATGGATTACCTTGTTATCTTAGTCAGTTTGAGGAGGAGCCGGGCACAGAAAAGTACCTGACTGATATCGGTATTATCCCACTTGTATATATAACCGTAAAGCAGGATGGATGTCCAGACATATTGACGTCTAAATGAACCGCGGATATGCTGATAACTCGTTCAGTTACTGACAGGGAAAGAGGTATGGCACGCAAACCCGCGACAGCGGCAATTCATAACGGACTCAATGAAGAGACCCAATTCGGCTGTGTCATACCGCCGGTGTATCTCTCATCAACCTATAATTTTCCGGCCTTCAACAGCCCGCGTGAACATGATTATTCACGGCGCGGTAATCCCGGCCGGGATATCACCGGGCGCACGCTGGCGGAGCTGGAAGGCGGCGCCGGGGCGGTGGTGACCAGCAGCGGGATGTCAGCTCTGCATCTGCTGTTTACCGTGTTTTTGTCACCGGGGGATGTGATTGTGGCTCCCCATGACTGCTACGGCGGTACTTACCGGCTGCTCGACAGTTGTCAGCAGCGTGGCCATTTTACCGTCCGCTTTGCGGATATGAATGACGAGGCATCGCTCAGTGCCGCGCTGGCGGAAAAACCGAAGCTGGTACTGATTGAAACGCCGGGTAACCCGCTGCTGCGTATCACGGATATCGCGGCAGTCAGTGAGAAGGCGCATCAGGCCGGAGCACTGGTGGCGGCGGATAACACGTTTCTCAGCCCGGCATTACAGCAGCCGCTGGCGCTGGGGGCGGATTTTGTTATTCATTCCTGTACCAAATACCTGAACGGGCACTCTGATGTGGTGGCCGGTGTGGTGATCGCCGCAGATGCGGAACATTGTGAAACTCTGGCGTGGTGGGCAAATAATATCGGTGTGACGCTGGGGGCGTTCGACAGCTATCTGCTGCTGCGCGGTATCCGCACCCTGATCCCGAGGATCACCTTACAGGAAAAAAATGCCGGAATTCTGGCGGATTATCTGGTGCGCCAGCCGCTGGTGAAAAAAGTGTATTATCCGGGACTGGCGACGCATCCCGGGCATGAACTGGCCGCAAAGCAGCAGAAAGGATTCGGCGCAATGCTCAGTTTTGACATTAATGGTGATGAAGCTGCAATTTCCCGCTTTTTATCTCACCTGTCTCTCTTTACACTAGCAGAGTCGTTGGGCGGGGTGGAAACACTGATTTCCCATGCCGCGACCATGACACATGCGGGAATGCCGGAGCAGGCGCGGCATGCAGCGGGAATTTCAGACAGCTTATTACGTATTTCTGCGGGGATTGAGGACAGCGGTGATTTGATTGCTGATCTGGATCGCGCATTTCAGTCAGTGACTAAGGGGTAAGGGTAATCATGAGTGCGTTGGCGATTGATGAAAAAGGGCGTCAGTTACATAAATTCGGCGGCAGCAGCCTGGCAGATGCAAAATGCTATCTGCGGGTGGCGAATATTATGGCGAACTACAGTGAGCCGGATGACCTGATGGTCGTGTCTGCCGCCGGCAGCACCACCAACCAGCTGATTAACTGGGTCAAACTGAGTCAGAGTGACCGCGCTGCCGCAGAGCAGGCGCAACAGACCCTGCAACGCTATCAGACAGCCCTTATCAGTGATTTGCTGCCGGAGATTCAGGCCAGTGTCCTGATTTTCCAGTTTAATGATGATATTCACCGCCTGGCGGAACTGCTGAAACACCCGCTGAATGATGTGATTTACGCGGAAGTGGTCGGCCACGGGGAGATCTGGTCTGCCCGTCTGATGGCGCAGGTACTTCAGGAGCAGGGCATGGCAGCGCAATGGCTGGATGCCCGGACATTCCTGTGCGCGGAGCGGGCGGCTCAGCCGGAAGTCGATACTGCGCGGTCGCAGCCGCTGCTGGCAGAGCTGCTGGCGCTGCATCCGGGTAAACGCCTGGTGGTGACCGGGTTTATCTCCCGTAACCGTGCCGGGGAAACCGTGCTGCTCGGCCGTAACGGCAGTGACTATTCCGCCACTCAGGTTGGTGCGCTGGCCGGGGTGAAAAAAGTGACTATCTGGAGTGATGTCGCGGGGGTTTACAGCTCGGATCCGCGTAAAGTCAAAGATGCCTGTCTGCTGCCGCTGCTGCGTCTGGATGAAGCCAGTGAACTGGCACGTCTGGCGGCACCGGTGCTGCATACCCGCACTTTACAGCCGGTGTCCGTCAGTGATATCGATTTACAGCTGCGCTGCAGTTACCAGCCGGAACAGGGCTCGACAAAAATTGAGCGTGTGCTGGCATCCGGCACCGGGGCGAAGATCGTGACCAACCATGATGAGGTTTGTCTGATTGATATCCGCCTGCCGGCCGGGGATGACGCCAGAGCGCGTTATAAAAGTATTGATCTGCTGCTTAAACGCAGCCAGATCCGCCCGCTGGCGGTCGGCCTGCATAATGATGACAATCTTATTCAGCTCAGTTATACCGCCGAAGTGGCAGACAGCGCCCTGCATGTGCTGGAAAGCGCCGGACTGCCGGGCACACTGACCCTGCGTGACGGCTTCTCGCTGGTGGCGCTGGTCGGGGCGGGGGTCTGTAAAAACCTCCTGCATTACCACCGTTTTTATCAGCAGCTCAAAGATCAGCCGGTGGAGTTTATCTGGCAGGCCGAGGACGGCATCAGCCTCGTGGCTATTCTGCGCACCCGTCAGACCGGGCATGTGATTCAGGGTCTGCACCAGAGCCTGTTCCGTGCGGAAAAGCAGATCGGCCTGATGGTGTTCGGCAAAGGCAATATCGGCAGCCGCTGGCTGGAACTGTTTGCGCGTGAGCAGAGTAATCTCTCTGCCCGCAGCGGGTTTGAATTTGTTCTCGCCGGGGTGGCGGACAGCGAAAGAGCGCTGCTCAGTTACGACGGGCTGGATCCGAGCCGCGCACTGGCTTTCTTCAATGAGGAAGCAGAGCCGATCGCAGATGAGGACACCCTGTATCTGTGGATGCGCAACCATCCGTTTGATGACCTGGTGATTATCGACCTGACCGCCAGCCAAACCCTGGCGGAAAGCTACGCCGATTTTGCCGCGTACGGTTTCCATGTCATCAGCGCCAACAAAATTGCCGGAGCGGCAAAAACCCGCGATTACCGCCAGATCCGCGATGCGTTCCGCAAAACCGGGCGTCACTGGCTGTACAACGCCACTGTCGGTGCGGGACTGCCGATCAACCATTGTGTGCGCGATCTGCATGAAAGCGGCGACAGCATTATTGCGATCAGCGGGATCTTCTCCGGCACACTCTCCTGGCTGTTCCTGCAATTCGACGGCACCGTACCGTTCAGTGAGCTGGTGGAGCAGGCCTGGCAGCAGGGGCTGACCGAGCCGGATCCGCGTATTGATTTATCCGGCCAGGATGTGATGCGCAAGCTGATTATCCTCGCCCGTGAAGCCGGGTATGAAATTGAGCCGGAAGATGTCCGTGTGGAATCCCTGGTGCCGGATGCGGCACAGGAAGGCACACCGGATCACTTCTTCGAGAATGTCACTGCGCTGAATGAACAGATGGCCTGCCGCCTGGAAGCTGCCCGTGAAATGGGCATGGTGCTGCGCTACGTGGCCCGTTTTGATGCCAACGGCAAAGCGCGGGTCGGGGTGGAGGCTGTCCGGCCTGATCATCCGCTGGCCGCACTGCAGCCGGGGGATAATCTCTTTGCCGTGGAAAGCCGCTGGTACCGCGATAATCCGCTGGTGATCCGCGGGCCGGGTGCCGGTCGTGATGTCACCGCAGGGGCGATTCAGTCAGATTTAAACCGTCTGGCACAATTGCTGTAATTCATCGGATTCTGACTATCGCCGGGGTTAAATAGTCTTAAAAAGTCACTATACGGGACAAAAAATGACGATAACGGGAATTGTCTTATTACGTTTATAGTACAGGGTTGGTATAAATAGCGCATGGTGATGTTTCAAGATGGACATATAACCATTATGGATGATGGCTGTGACAGGATGTCATGGTAAGGATATGCACCGGACGTGCTTCTTCTGACAGGAAGTCAGGCTAAGGACAGAAACAATCCCGGCGGGATGCGATTAACGGATTTAATTGCATCCCGTTACTATTTTTACTTCCCGCAGTTTTCTGTTAACGGTTTCCCGTTACACTTCCCCGCTGAATTTTTCCCCGCCGGACTGAGGATTTTCGCTCAGGCTGAATCGTTACTATTTTTGCCTTAATTCGCGATATCTGTCTGTGACGTTTGTTTTTCCCTTTCATTATGCTGGCGGGACGGATTTTTACCCGATAATCCGGCACCTGCCTGTGCGCAACATGATGGCGGCACGGTAATTAAATCTGATAAAGTCCTTTCAAAGCGCGTTTTTTTTGATATGAATATAGGGCAGAGATAAATGCAAGGGAACGGCGTCACAAAATAAGAATTAATCCGTCGTATGAAATCACTAAGATGTACAGGACAGAGAACTGCCGGCTGAAAGTTCCTCACCGGCGGTCATAGGATTCTGCCGTCAATAAGGGTCAGGGGTCGTATGAATCAACAATATTCCGCAATGCGCAGTAACGTCAGTATGCTCGGGAAACTACTCGGAGACACGATCAAAGAGGCCCAGGGTGAACATATTCTCGAGAAAGTAGAATCCATCCGTAAGTTATCCAAAGCGTCACAGGCCGGTAATGAAATCCAGCGGCAGAAGCTGCTGATGACACTGCAAAATCTATCCAATGAAGAACTGCTGCCGGTTGCCCGCGCATTTAACCAGTTCCTGAATTTAACCAACGTGGCGGAGCAGTATCACAGCATTTCGCCGCACGGTGAGGCGGCCAGTAATCCGGTTGCCCTGGCGGCGCTGTTTGATCAGCTGAAAGCCAAAAACTTTACCAATGAAGAGATGCGCAAGGCCGTGGATGAGCTCTCTATTGAGCTGGTGCTGACCGCACATCCGACCGAAATTGCCCGCCGTACCCTGATCCACAAACTGGTGGCGGTGAACACCTGTCTTGCACAGCTGGATCATGATGACCTGGCTGATTATGAGCATGATCGTATTATGCGCCGTCTGCGTCAGCTGGTGGCACAGGCCTGGCACACTGATGAAATCCGCAAAGACCGTCCGACACCGCTTGATGAAGCGAAGTGGGGCTTTGCTGTGGTGGAAAACAGTCTGTGGGAAGGAGTTCCGGCGTTCCTGCGCGAGTTTAATGAGCAGCTCGAGGCATCACTGGATTACAACCTGTCCGTGGAAGCCACACCGATCCGCTTTACCTCCTGGATGGGCGGTGACCGCGACGGTAACCCGAATGTCACGGCAGATATCACCCGGCGCGTGCTGACCCTCAGCCGCTGGAAGGCTGCTGATCTTTTCTATAATGATATTCAGGTGCTGGTCTCCGAGCTCTCTATGAGCGAATGCACGCCGGAGCTGCGTGAGCGCGTGGGTGAGGATGCCGCCGAACCGTACCGCGTCATCACCAAACAGCTGCGCGCCCGTCTGAAAAGCACACTGGACTATCTGGAGCGCTGCCTGGCCGGTGAACCGGCTATCAAACCGGATAACCTGCTGACCGATAACGAAGAGTTATGGGAGCCGCTGTATCTCTGCTACCGCTCGCTGGTTGAGTGCGGCATGAAGATTATTGCCAACGGCCAACTGCTGGATACGCTGCGCCGTATCCGCTGCTTCGGTCTGCAGCTGGTGCGTATTGATGTGCGCCAGGAAAGTACCCGTCATACCGAAGCGCTGTCTGAACTGACACAGTATCTCGGCCTCGGGGATTACGCCGCCTGGCCGGAAGAGGAAAAACAGGAATTCCTGCTGCGTGAACTCCAGTCAAAACGTCCGCTGGTGCCGCAGAACTGGGAGTGCAGTAATGAAACCCGCGAAGTTTTTGATACCTGCCGGGTGATTGCCGAATCACCGGAAAATTCTGTCGCTTCCTATGTGATTTCGATGGCAAAAGTGCCGTCGGATGTTCTGGCGGTCAAACTGCTGCTCAAAGAATCCGGCAGCCCGGTCACATTGCCGGTCGCGCCGCTGTTTGAAACCCTCGATGACCTTAATAACGCAGAGAGTGTTATCACCCGCCTGCTGAGTATCGACTGGTACCGCAATCTGATTAATGACCGCCAGATGGTGATGATCGGTTACTCCGACTCTGCCAAAGACGCCGGGGTAATGGCGGCGTCCTGGGCACAATACCGCGCTCAGGATGCACTGATTAAAGTCTGCGCCCGTGAAGGCGTGACACTGACGCTGTTCCACGGACGCGGGGGTACCATCGGCCGCGGCGGTGCACCGGCACACGCCGCACTGCTCTCACAGCCGCCGGGAAGCCTGAAAGGCGGTCTGCGTGTGACAGAGCAGGGTGAAATGATCCGCTTTAAGTTTGGTCTGCCGCAGGTCACTATCAGCAGCCTGGCAATGTATGCCAGCGCCAGCCTGGAAGCCAATCTGCTGCCGCCGCCGGAGCCGAAACCGGAGTGGGCCGCGATTATGGATCGCCTCTCTGATGTCTCCTGTGAGATGTACCGCGACTATGTCCGCGAACAGCCGGATTTTGTCCCGTATTTCCGCGCGGCCACGCCGGAGCAGGAGCTGGGTAAACTGCCGCTGGGATCCCGTCCGGCAAAACGCCGTCCGACCGGTGGTGTGGAAACACTTCGTGCGATTCCGTGGATTTTTGCCTGGTCGCAAAACCGTCTGATGCTGCCGGCCTGGCTGGGTGCGGGTGCGGCACTGAAAACCGCCGTGGATGAAGGCAACCGGGCAATGCTGGAAGTGATGTATTACCAGTGGCCATTCTTCAGAACCCGCATCGGTATGCTGGAAATGGTGTTCGCCAAAGTCGATTTATGGCTGGCGGAATACTATGACCAGCGCCTGGTGGAGCCGCGCCTGTGGCCGCTGGGGGCAAAACTGCGCGAACAGTTATCACAGGATATTAAGAGTGTCCTGATGATTTCCAAAGATGAGCAGTTAATGGCGGATCTGCCGTGGATTGCGGAATCTATCGCTCTGCGTAATGTGTACACCGACCCGCTGAACGTCCTGCAGGCTGAACTGCTGCACCGCTCACGCGAATGCGATCAGTCAGATCCGCAGGTAGAGCAGGCCCTGATGGTCACTATCGCCGGTATTGCTGCCGGGATGCGTAACACCGGCTGATATTATCAGCACGTCTTTTTTACCCCGGATGGCCGCTTTTATCAGCGGCCATTTTTTTGACATTTTCCTGCCGGAAAAGGGTTGTATGTTATTTGAATTAATATTATATAATAAAGTATATTATTAATACCTATAACTGAGGTGACTATGTCCTACTACAAAGATGTGATCAAAGATATCGCCGGCAACATGCAGGAATTGCACAAAAATATTCCGGACGTGATGGGAGCGTTTATGACCATCATGCAAAGCAGCACGGCTGACGGTGTACTGGATAAAAAGACCAAAGAATTGATTGCGGTGGCGATTGCCGTTGCCAACCGCTGTGACGGCTGTATTGGTTTTCATACCAAAACGCTGGTGGAGCTGGGGGTAACAGAGCAGGAATTATCAGAAGCCCTGGGTATTGCTATCGGCATGGGTGGCGGGCCGTCTGTGATGTATGCGGCGAATACATTGAAGGCATTTAAAGAGTTCTCATAAAAGCATCGTTCTTTTGATACGGGTTACAGGCGAAAGTGTGTAATCCGTATTTTTTTATCAAAAGCAAATGGTGGTTTCTTAAAATACGATAACCGGTTCGTTCCTTACTATTTGTTTGTTTTTTATTAAATGAGGAATGAAAAAATGCAACCAGGTGCAATAGCACAGAGTTTGGTTAATAAAACACCAGTAAGTCAGATTACAGCGGAAAACCGGAATATTTTTCAGACCGCAGCGGATAAATTTGTCGCGGTTGTGAACAGTTGTAAAACATTCTCCACAGGATGCAGCACACAGAAAGATCACAATATTATGAAAGCGTGCGGCGCATTGCTGGCGCAAACGCTGGTGAAACAGGAATGCTATACAGAGGGATTCACCGGTGGTTGTGTAAAGCAGCTCGATATGGCACTGCCTGATAAGATCTTTGCCAGAAGTGAAACGGGTGTACCCGGCAGCGCGTCTGTTAGCAGATTATCTGCGCTGAAAGCATCTGAGTGCTCCGCACAGGAGCTGTATGACATGCTCAGCAAACAACTGCATAAACCAGACACCGCACCAGAGATGCAGGAAAAAATACGGGCGGTACTGGAGATGGCCGAAAAGGGGGCAGACAGCAAATCTGTCCGGGGGACTGAATTTGCAGAGATCGCTGAACGCTATGCGGATAATATAAGAAGAGATGTTATTTCCGATATATTATTGGCAGATGATATTAATAATATGGAACATGGCCCGGTATTAAAGATGGCTGATGTTATCAGGCTGAGATCGATGAAAGACAGCTGATGGAATAAGCACTTATTTATTTTTTTATCGTCGTAAAACGCCCGGTGAAATTACCGGGCGTTTTACTGAGTGTGGTGTGATCAGAAACGTACCCGGAAGCCGAGATTCGCACTGACCGGTGTCTCACGCTTATTACCGTTCAGGTAATTGATTTCAGTATAGAATGCAGCCTGCGGGGTGATCTGTGCATCCAGTCCCTGGCCGTATTTTCCGGTGCTGCCGGAGAAATCGTTGCTGAAGGTATTGGTGCGGTTGATGGTCACATCATTCTCTTTGGTGAACTCGTGAACCACCGCCTGGCGGGCATACGGTTTCAGCACCGCACTGCGGACCTCAAAGGACGTGGAAACCAGCGCACCGGCTTCACCCTGAAAACTGTCCGCACTGTGAATATCAGCACGCATACCGTTGTTCAGCTCATAATCCGCACTGCCGATCCGTGCATACTACAGTTTGCCGTATGGCTGTACGGTCAGAGCTGGCATGATTTCATAGTTAAAGCCGCTTTCAACCGATGCGGTAAACGCATTCTGATGATAGTCACCACGGGCGGCACTGCCGTTTTTCATCCGGCCATTATTGGTATTGTCCAGACGGTTGCCTTTGAGCATGGCATCCGCATAGAAGCCGTTATCATGCAGATATGTGGCGTAGAGGCCGCCGTGCCAGCTTTCAACGGTACCGTTGCCATAGTCAGAGGTGCTGACTTTGCTGCGGCTGAAGCCGGTGAATACACCAACCAGTACGGTGGAATCTTCCAGACGGAATGGTTTATCCACACCGTTCTGCATACCGTCGAGTTTGTTTTTAAACGCGGTATCGTTTTTATCATTCAGGCGGGTGTTGTCGTGCAGATAGCGGGTCCATAATCCGTAGCTGTGCTGCGGGTTACTGTAGTAATTCCCCGGGCGTTGTTGCAGGGAAACGGATTCCGCCTGTAACACCTGGCGCGGCGCTGCCGCCATTGCCATCACATTTTTGGCGCTGTAACTCAGGACCGGTTTGGTATCGCCGTTATCGCTGCCGTTATTACCATTGTCAGTATCTTTATCGCCTTTGCGCTTGCCCTGTAAGTACCACTCTGTGCTGCTGCCGGATTGGGTTTTCTTCAGGGAATACTGATAAGCACCGATTTCAGCAGTCTCATCTTTATTCAGCAGACGGAACGCAGCATCACCGCTGTTAACGGAGACAACCGTGTGGCGGGTGGCGCTTTTCGGCTCTTTACCGGAGTCCGCAAACTCAATACCGAAATTACCGGTGGCTTTATTGCTGACGGTAATATGATCACCCCAGCCGTCTGCCATCTGTGTGGAGATATAAAAATCGCCCTGTCCGGTTAATGTGCCGATTTTCAGGTGGTTTTGCTGAGCCGCCGGAGAATAGGAGTCCATAGCAACCATACCGCCCTTCATATTCAGGGTGTTGATGGTGGTGACCAGATCCGCACCGGGTTTATCCGGGATCGGGGCAAAATCTTCAACATTCGCACCGCCGGTCCAGGACGGGCCGATTTCCAGTAACCCGGCATTATCGACAGTTTCAAATGTTACGTTTCCCGGTACCGCAGGGTTGTTTGTTGTGACATCGATTTCAAATTCATTGGTATTGTTGGCGAAAGCTTCCGCACCTTTTTCAATCACCAGTGTGCCCGTTGAGCGGGTATCCTGGCTGAAATGGATCTCACCGCCGGATTTGATCACCGCGCCATTCAGGATACTGGCTTCATTCAGTGAAAGCTGCCCGCCATTTTCTATGATGAAATCGGTAGCAGTAATATTTGGGTTTACATACAAATGCTGGTTATCTTTAACCGTAACTCCGGATGTATTTTCCATAATAAAATCATCCTGAATATCCGCCAGTGCTCCGGCAGAATAGCCCGCAATTGCGGCTTCAATTAAACAAACTAATACTAATTTTTTCATGTGGTTCCGACCTGCTGATACTCGTGACAGTGCTGTCACGCAGAGAGAGTGTGAAATATAAAAAGATTTCTTATGAATTGACTGCGTATTTTCAGCTGTTCAGACAGGCAGGAGAATGCGGATTTTTACGTAAAAAACAGCAATCAAAGATAAAAAGTAAGATATGTTGCGGCGGGAGCATTGCGCAGTTGTTTCGGGTGACGGGGTGAAAAAAACAGCAATAATACAAAATAATTAAACGATATCACTGATTACTCAATGATATCGTTATCTTTTATGCCACGCAGGCGGCCGGGCGGACACCCAGGGTATGGCAGATAGCGTAAGTCAGTTCCGCACGGTTCAGGGTGTAGAAGTGGAAATCTTTTACGCCTTCACGGCTGAGCAGTTTCACCATCTCCATTGCTACGGAAGCCCCGACCAGCTTGCGGGATTCCGGGTCATCATCCAGCCCTTCAAACATGGTGCCGAGCCAGCCCGGGATGCGGACATTAGTCATTCCTGCAAAGCGCTGTAACTGCCTGAAGTTAGAGACCGGCAGAATACCCGGCACAATCTCCACATCAATCCCCGCCGCCGCGCAGCGGTCACGGAAACGCAGATAGGTGCTGACATCAAAGAAAAACTGCGTGATAGCGCGATCTGCACCGGCATCTATTTTCTTTTTCAGGTTAATCAGATCTGACTGTGCACTGCGTGCTTCCGGATGCACTTCCGGGTAAGCGGCGACGGAAATATCAAAATCGGCGACCGATTTTAACAAACCGACCAGGTCAGCGGCATACATATCCGGTTTGCTGCTGCTGTCCGGCAGGTCGCCGCGCAGCGCCACAATATGGCGGATACCGTTATCCCAGTAATCTCTGGCGATAGTTTTCAGCTCATCACGGGTGGCATCAATACAGGTCAGGTGCGGAACAGCAATCAGCCCGGTTTTCTCTTTGATACTTTTAATCACCGAATGGGTGCGGTCCCGCTCGCCGGAGTTCGCCCCGTAAGTGACGGAGACAAATTTTGGTTTCAGCACACTGAGGCGTTCGATGGACTGCCACAGGGTTTTTTCCATTTCCGGCGTGCCCGGCGGGAAAAATTCAAAGGATACGGCCACACGACCGGCCAGTTCTGCCAGGTTCTGATTCAGTGCTTCGTGCTGGTCTATATGTAAAAAACTCATCGCTGCCCCCGCAGTTATCCGTCCGTGATTATTTGAATGTCTATACGTTTAGACGTCTGGATGTAGATTACGGGATGAATTGGTTAAACGTCAACCACTAATTGTCACAGTGCGGGTGAGGTTTTCTCACACGCTGTATGAAAGATTGTCATGATGAGGGGAAAAGCGCGGACAGACGGGCTGTCCGCTGAGAAGAATTATTCGGGGGTTTTGCAGCAGAAATGGGTGACAAGCTGGGTCAGCAGTTCACGGGTCGGCTCAATAAAGCGGGTTTCGAGAAATTCATCCGGCTGATGCGCCTGTTCAATCGACCCGGGGCCGAGCACCAGGGTCGGGCACAGATCCTGAATAAACGGTGCTTCGGTGCAGTAATTCACCGTCTGCGCTTTTTCGCCGAGCAGGTTTTCAATCACACCGACCATTTTATGATCCGTCGGGCAGGCGTAACCCGGGATCGGCGCATGCAGCTCCTCAATCGCCAGCCGTCCCGGCCAGCGCTGTTTCACCGGCTCCAGCGTGGTATTGAGCATGTCGTCAATATCACTGAGAGTCATGCCCGGCAGCGGCCGGATATCCATATGCAATTCACAGCAGCCGCAGATACGGTTTGCCGCATCACCGCCGTGAATATGACCGAAATTCATGGTCGGATACGGAATGACAAACGCCGGGTTATTGAATTTTTCTTTCAGCTCGTTACGCAGTGACATCAGGTGCGTAATGGATTCATTCATCAGCTCAATCGCATTGACGCCGCGCTCCGGATCACTGGAATGACCGGACTGACCGGTAATGCGGATAGCATTGGAGAGGTGGCCTTTGTGCGCCCGCACCGGCTGTAACGACGTGGGTTCGCCGATAATGGCAAAGGACGGGCGGATAGCGGCATTGGCGGCAAAATAGCGCGCCCCGGCCATGGTGGTCTCTTCATCTGCGGTGGCGAGGATATAGAGCGGGTGCTGCAAATCCTTCACACTGATATCGCGCAGCGCGTCGAGGATAAAGGCGAAAAAGCCCTTCATATCCGCTGTTCCCAGCCCGTACAGCTTGTTGTTCTGCTCTGTCAGGGTGAAGGGATCTTTGCTCCAGCGGCCTTCATCAAACGGGACGGTATCGGTGTGGCCGCACAGCAGCAGACCGCCGTCGCCATCCCCGAGACTCGCGAGCAGATTGAACTTACCGCGCGTTTCCGGAACGGGTTGCACCTCGACATCAAACCCCAGGGTTTCAAACCAGGTCGCCAGCAGATTGATAACAGTTTCATTGCTCTGATCAGATTCCGCTTCCGTGGAACTGATGGAAGGTGCCGCGATGAGCTGACGATAAATCTCAATAAATGCAGGTAATTTAATATTCACTGTTGACAGCCTTTAGTCATAATAGTATCAATATTCATGCAGTTTATGTGAATAAAAATACATTGTTTGTGTTTCAGGTACAAGGTGAAGATAACTTATGTTGAAAACGCTGATTATCGGTGCCAGCGGATATACCGGTGCAGAGCTCGCTGCTTATATCCGGCGCCACCCGCAGACGGAACTGACCGGCCTGATGGTTTCTGCCAATAGTGCGGATGCCGGAAAATGCTTTTCGGATCTGCATCCGCAGTTCAGAGGCCTGGTGGATCTGCCGCTGGAGCCGCTGACAGACCCAGCTGCCGTTGCACAAAATACCGATGTGGTGTTCCTGGCAACCGCCCATGAGGTCAGCCATGACCTCGTGCCGGTTTTCCTTGCGGCGGGTTGCACGGTGTTTGATCTTTCAGGCGCTTACCGCGTTCAGCAGGATAATTTTTACCCACAATACTACGGATTTGAACACAAACATACCGCCTTATTGGCGCAGGCCGTGTACGGCCTGGCGGAATGGCAGCATGACAACATCCGTACCGCGCAACTGATTGCGGTGCCGGGCTGTTATCCGACGGTCTCCCAGCTGGCGCTGAAACCGCTGCTGGATAATGACCTGCTGGATCTGACCCAATGGCCGGTTATCAATGCCACCAGCGGCGTGAGCGGTGCGGGGCGTAAAGCCGCGCTGAATAACAGTTTTTGTGAGGTGAGTCTGCAACCCTACGGGCTGTTTACTCACCGGCATCAGCCGGAAATTGCCGCACATCTCGGCACTCCGGTAATTTTTACCCCGCATCTCGGCAACTTTAAACGCGGGATCCTGGCAACCATCACCTGCAGACTGAAAAGCGGCGTCACCGCAGAGCAGGTCAGCGCGGCCTATCACAAGGCCTATGACGATAAACCGCTGGTGCGGGTGTATGACCACGGCGTACCGGCACTGAATGCTGTTGTTGGTCAGCCGTTCTGCGACCTGGGCTTTGCCGTGCAGGGAGAGCATCTGATTGTCGCTGGTGCAGAAGATAACCTGCTCAAAGGGGCGGCCGCTCAGGCGGTTCAGTGCATGAATATTCGTTTTGGCTTTAATGAAACGCTGTCCCTGCTGCCATAGTAAGCAGACAGCCCGGCTCACTCTTTTATCTGACGGAAAACGGAAATGGAACCATTAGTCATCAAATTAGGCGGTGTGTTACTGGACAGCGAAGAAGCCCTCGGGCGTTTATTCACCGCACTGGCCGCATACCGGGCGTCAAATGACCGCCGCATCGTCATCGTTCACGGCGGCGGCTGCGTAGTGGATGAACTGATGGCGAAATTACAGTTACCGGTGGTGAAAAAGCAGGGGCTGCGGGTCACCCCGGCGGATCAGATAGACATTATCACCGGAGCGCTGGCGGGCAGTGCCAACAAAACACTGCTGGCGTGGGCGACCCGTTATCAGCTCAACGGTACCGGCTTGTGTCTCGGTGATGGTCAGAGTGTCAAAGTCACACCACTAAGTGACGAACTGGGCCATGTCGGTAAAGCGGCACCGGGCAACCCGGCTCTGCTGAATCTGTTACTGAACAACGGTTTTCTGCCGGTCATCAGTTCCATCGGCATCACGGAAGACGGACTGCTGATGAATGTGAATGCGGATCAGGCGGCTACCGCCATTGCGGAAACGCTGGGCGCAGATCTGGTCCTGCTGTCGGATGTCAGCGGCATCCTGGACGGCAAAGGGCAGAAAATCAAAGCACTCGATGGTGTACATGCACAGAAAATGATCGACGACGGCATTATCACCGACGGCATGATTGTAAAAGTGAATGCGGCGCTGGAAGCCGCGGCCACACTGGGGCGGCCGGTGGATATCGCCTCCTGGCGTCATGCGGATCAGCTGCATTTATTATTTGATGGCGAAGCCATCGGCACGCGGATTTCCGCGTAATCCGGATTATCAGCACATTGGCAGAATCACTCCGCAGCGGCGGATAACATTTACTGAAAGGACAGGGTTATGACAGAGGCAAAAAAAACAGGCATTAAAAAAATCGTACTGGCTTACTCCGGCGGTCTGGATACATCGGCGATTATTCCGTGGCTGAAAGAGCACTATGATAACTGCGAAGTGGTGGCATTTGTCGCCAATATCGGCCAGAGCGCGGAAGATCTCGACGGTGTCGAGCAGAAAGCACTGAACTCCGGGGCATCTTCCTGCTATGTCGTCGATCTGCGCGAAGAATTTATCAAAGATTTTGTCTATCCGGTGCTGAAAAGCGGCGCACTGTATGAAGGTAAATATCTGCTGGGCACATCGATGGCGCGGCCGATTATCGCCAAAGCTCAGGTGGAGCTGGCACTGAAAGTCGGTGCGGATGCCCTGGCACACGGTGCGACCGGCAAAGGGAATGACCAGGTGCGTTTTGAGGGAACCTACACCGCCCTGGCACCACAGCTGAAAGTCATTGCGCCGTGGCGTGAGTGGGATCTGCGTTCCCGTGAGGCACTGCTGGATTACCTGAAAGTCCGTAATATCCCGACCACTGCGTCCCTGGAAAAAATCTACAGCCGTGATGAAAACGCATGGCATATCTCTACCGAAGGCGGCGTGCTGGAAAGCCCGTGGAATCAGTCGAATGCCGATTGCTGGGTATGGACCGCAGATCCGCAGGAAGCCCCGGATCAGCCGGAGCTGGTTACTGTCACCATTAAGGCCGGTGAAGTCACCGGGGTGAACGGCAAAGCGCTGTCTCCGTATAACTGCCTGAACGCCCTGAATGAACTGGGTGCGAAACACGGTATCGGCCGGATCGATATTATTGAAAACCGGCTGGTGGGCATGAAATCCCGCGGTTGTTATGAAACCCCGGGGGGCACCATCATGATGGCGGCACTGCGCGGACTGGAAGAGATCATCCTCGACCGCGACAGCTTCAAATGGCGTCAGCAGATTGGCCTGGAAATGTCCTATGTGGTGTATGACGGCCGCTGGTTTGCCCCGCTGCGTAAATCCATTCAGGCAGCTGCGGATTCCCTGGCGGAAGAGGTCAGCGGTGAAGTGGTGCTGAAACTCTATAAAGGACAGGTCACGGCGATTCAGAAACAATCCGCCAACAGCCTCTATTCCGAAGAGTTCGCCACTTTCGGCGAAGATGATGTGTATGACCACAGCCATGCGGGCGGCTTTATCCGCCTGTATTCACTCTCCTCGCGGATCCGTGCACTGAAAGCGCAGAAATAACCGGCGAGAGACAGGGAGATTATGCACAGGGACGTGCATCAGATTGATTTATCATTAAAAACAGAAAGGGAAAAAGTATGGCACTGTGGGGCGGACGCTTCAGTCAGGAAGCAGATCAACGGTTCAAACAATTCAACGACTCGCTGAGATTCGACTATCGTCTGGCGGAGCAGGATATCACCGGCTCTGTGGCCTGGTCGAAAGCACTGGTGACTGTCAATGTGCTGACTGCACAGGAGCAGGCGGCGCTGGAGCAGGCACTGAATGAGCTGCTGGCGGAAGTGCAGGCCGATCCGCGTGCCATTCTGCGCAGTGATGCGGAAGATATCCACAGCTGGGTGGAAGGCAAACTGATCGGCAAAGTCGGCGATCTGGGGAAAAAACTCCACACCGGACGCAGCCGTAACGACCAGGTGGCGACGGATTTAAAACTGTGGTGCAAAGAGGCGGTCAGTCAGATCCTCGCGGCATTACAGGAATTACAGCAGGCGCTGGTGCTGACGGCAGAACAGAATCAGGATGCGGTGATGCCGGGCTACACCCACTTACAGCGGGCACAGCCGGTGACATTTGCCCACTGGTGCCTGGCGTACAGTGAAATGCTGGCGCGGGATGAAAGCCGTGTCCGCGATGCCCTGGCGCGTTTTGATTACAGCCCGCTCGGCTCGGGTGCGCTGGCCGGAACCGCGTATGCCATCGACCGGGAACAGCTGGCCGGCTGGCTGGGATTCGCCGGTGCGACCCGCAACAGCCTCGACAGCGTGTCTGATCGCGACCATGTGCTGGAACTGCTCAGTGATGCGGCGATCAGCATGGTGCATCTCTCCCGCTTTGCTGAAGATATGATTTTCTTCAACAGCGGCGAAGCAGCGTTTATTGAATTATCCGACCGCGTCACCTCCGGCTCTTCTCTGATGCCGCAGAAAAAGAACCCGGATGCTCTCGAGCTTATCCGTGGCAAATGCGGCCGGGTGCAGGGCGCACTGACCGGCATGATGATGACCCTCAAAGGTCTGCCGCTCGCCTATAACAAGGATATGCAGGAAGACAAAGAAGGGCTGTTTGATGCACTCGACAGCTGGCTGGACTGCCTGCATATGGCGGCACTGGTACTGGAAGGCATTCAGGTGAAACGTCCGCGCTGCGAGGAAGCGGCCAAACAGGGCTATGCCAACGCGACAGAACTGGCGGATTACCTGGTGGCAAAAGGCGTTCCGTTCCGCGAGGCGCATCATATTGTCGGTGAAGTGGTGGTCGGCGCGATAGCAAAAGGTGTGGCGCTGGAGGAAATGCCGCTGACAGAATTGCAGGAATTCAGTCCGGTGATTGCCCTGGATGTGTATGACATCCTGTCACTTCAGTCCTGTCTGGAAAAACGCTGTGCGAAAGGCGGTGTTTCACCGGAGCAGGTGGCTGCGGCTATCAGTGAAGCCAAAATCCGGCTGAAACTGGTGTGACATAATACATTGTCCCCGGATCACGCGCTGTTCCCCGTGATCCGGGGTTTTTATTTATTATCATCAGTATATTTTTTGCATATAACGCGAAGGCCATATTTCGGCCGGTGATACATTCAGGAAATCCGCAATAATCTTTTCTCCTTTCGGCCAGCGCCGGGCAAGGGCATTATGGGTTTTCCTGATGACCGTACCGGGCTCTGCTGTATTCTGACCATTAAGGTATCCTGCATTTCCTGCATTTCCTGCATTTCCTGCATTTCCTGCACACTGCTATCAGTGTTGCCGGTATTTCCCGATCCGGTCTGACAGTTATGCTTTCTTACCGGTGACGCTATGGATTTTCTGTCTGTTTCCGTCCTGCGATTTAAGCTCGACTAACAATGCAGTTGCGTTATGATAGTTATCAATTGATTTTATCTATTAATCGCAGACGGAGACACAGGCATGAATATCCGGGATTTGGAATATCTGGTGGCACTTTCTGAGCATAATCACTTTCGCCGCGCGGCAGATGCCTGTCATGTCAGCCAGCCGACACTGAGCGGACAGATCCGCAAGCTCGAGGATGAACTGGGTGTGATGCTGCTGGAGCGAACCAGCCGCAAAGTCCTGTTTACCCAGCAGGGAATGCTGCTGGTGGATCAGGCCCGGACCATTCTGCGGGAAGTGAAAATCCTTGAGGAAATGGCCTCCCTTCAGGGAGAAAGCATGGCAGGGCCGCTGCATATCGGGCTGATCCCGACAATCGCCCCGTATCTGCTGCCGCATATCATTCCGGAACTGCACCGGCTGTGGCCGAAGCTCGAGATGTATCTGCATGAAGCCCAGACTCATCAGTTGCTGGCACAACTGGACAGCGGGAAACTCGACTGCGCGATTCTGGCGCGGGTAAAAGAAACCGGCAGCTTTATTGAAGAGCCGCTGTTTAATGAGCCGATGAAACTGGCGATTTATGATGAGCACCCGTGGGCATCCCGTCAGGAAGTGGAAATGCATGAACTGGCGGGGGAAAAACTGCTGATGCTGGAAGACGGACACTGTCTGCGTGATCAGGCGATGGGATTCTGTTTCCAGGCTGGTGCGCGGGAAGATACCCACTTCCGGGCGACGAGTATGGAAACCCTGCGCAATATGGTGGCGGCAGGCAGCGGTATCACGTTACTGCCGGACCTGGCGATTCCGCCGGAGCACAAACGCGACGGCGTGTGTTATCTCTCCTGCACGAATCCTGAGCCTTTCCGTGAAGTGATCCTGGTTTACCGTCCGGGGTCGCCGCTGCGCAGCCGTTACAGCCAGCTGGCAGAGGCTATCCGTGCAAAAATGTGCGCTTATTACCAGCAGGAGCCTGCAGCTTAAAATAAGCGGTTAAGTCCGTTCAGTGCAGCAACCCGGTAGGCTTCCGCCATTGTCGGGTAGTTGAAGGTGGTATTGACGAAATAATCGATGGTATTACCTTCACCTTTCTGTTCCATAATCGCCTGGCCGATGTGGATAATCTCAGCCGCACGCTCGCCGAAGCAGTGGATCCCCAGAATCTGCCGGGTTTCGCGGTGGAACAGAATTTTCAGGCTGCCTGCATCCAGCCCGGCAATTTGCGCCCGTGCCAGATGTTTGAACTGTGCCCGGCCCACTTCATACGGGATCTTCATCGCCGTCAGCTGCTGCTCAGTTTTGCCGACCGAGCTGATTTCCGGAATGGTGTAAATCCCGGTCGGGATATCCTCTATCAGATGCAGCGGTGCATTGCCGTCATGAGTGATAGCGCGGGCGGCAATCCGCCCCTGGTCATAGGCCGCCGAGGCGAGGCTCGGGTAGCCGATAACATCCCCGACTGCATAAATCGCCGGATTGCTGGTCTGGTAGGTATCATTGACACTGATGAGTCCCCGGCTGTCAGCGGTGATCCCGACATGCTCAAGACCGAGATTATCGGTGTTACCGGTGCGGCCGTTGGCAAAGAGCAGGCAGTCCGCCTTCACTTTTTTCCCTGAACGGAAGTGAATAATCACACCGTCATCCGTGCCCTCAATCCGCTCATACTCTTCATTCTGGCGGATAACCACGCCGTTGTTCCAGAAATGATAGGTAAGTGCATCTGACATCTCCTGGTCGAGAAACGCCAGCAGGCGGTCGCGGGTGTTGATCAGATCCACCTTCACACTCAGACCACGGAAAATAGAGGCATATTCACAGCCGATAACCCCGGCACCATAAATGATCACATGGCGCGGTTCGTGTGTCAGTGACAGAATGGTGTCGCTGTTATAGATGCGGGAGTGGCTGAAATCCACATCCGGCGGGCAGTACGGGCGCGAACCGGTGGCGATAACCACATTCTCCGCACGGAGAATATCGCAACTGCCGTCACTGTAGCGCACACGGACATCACCCTCCTCGGTGAATTTAGCTTCGCCGCAGAACATGGTACAGCCGTTGCGCTCGTAAAAACCACGGCGCATGCCGGTCTGCTGGGTAATAACCCGGCCGGCGTGAGCCAGGATTTCGGAAAATGAAGATTTCAGAACCCGGGAGTTATCACTGTACAGCGGATTCTGGTTAAATTCGATAATACGGCTGACCGCGTGGCGCAGCGCTTTGGAAGGAATCGTTCCCCAGTGGGTACAGCCGCCGCCGACGTCATCATAACGCTCAATTACGGCAACCCGTTTTCCCTGCTTCACAAGTCCCATTGCCACACCTTCACCACCCGGGCCGGAGCCGATGACAATGGCATCAAACTGGTTCTGTTGCATATGAGAAGTAACCTGTTTATACATAAGTTAACAACATCATCTTAACATCAGATGGAAAATCAACCTATGATTAGTAAGGTTTACAGGTCACACTTCAGGAAATCTTTTTTTCAGGAATTTCACCGGTCATAAGCTAATCATCACTGAAAAAAGTATTAAGTTTGTTATATTGATCCGTCTGAATAAATTGAGAGTCTGAATTCCGTGAGTAACGTGATTGGTGTAAGAGCAAAACAGAAAGAAAAAACCCGCCGGGCCCTGATTGAAGCTGCCTTCAGTCAGCTCAGCGCCGAGCGCAGCTTCACCAGTCTGAGCCTGCGCGAGGTTGCCCGTGAAGCCGGGATCGCCCCGACCTCTTTTTATCGCCATTTCAAAGATGTGGATGAACTGGGGCTGACGATGGTGGATGAGAGCGGGCTGATGCTGCGCCAGCTGATGCGTCAGGCGCGTCAGCGTATCGCCAAAGGCGGGAGTGTGATCCGGACATCAGTTGCGACATTTATGGAGTTTATCGGTAATAACCCCAACGCTTTCAGGTTATTATTGCGTGAGCGCTCCGGTACATCCGCGGAATTCCGTGCGGCGGTCGCACGGGAAATCCAGCATTTTATTGCAGAACTGGCAGACTATCTGGAACTGGAAAGTAAAATGCCGCGTCAGTTTACTGAATTGCAGGCAGAATCGATGGTGACCATCGTTTTCAGCGCCGGTGCGGAAGCACTGGATATTGATTTGGAAAAGCGGGCGCACCTGGAAGAGCGGCTGGTATTACAGCTGCGGATGATCGCCAGAGGCGCGTATTACTGGTACCGCCGCGAACAAGAGAAAATGCATGACCCCGATTACAACACCCCATTAATCTGACACTCATCACCAAGGAGAACGTTATGACGGAACAACATCGCCGTGACAAAGGAACCTTACTGCTCGCTTTTATTGTCGGGCTTTCAGTACACGGTACTTTTTCAGCACTTTTTAATTCCGCAGTCCATTTTTCGGTTTTTCCGGTTCTGGCATTGTGCCTTGCGGTCTATTGTTTCCATCAGCGTTACCTCAATCAGATGCTGCCGGAAGGCATGCCGAAACTGGTAACCGGTACGTTCTTCCTGGGTCTGTTCTCCTATAACGCCCTGATGCGCGCAGAATATCCGGAAGCCGGATCAAACTACTTTTCTGCCGTCTTTATTGTGATTATCGCGTTGTGGCTCTACCGGGCGATGAAACAGCGCCGTGCCACCGGGCAGGATGAAGTGACAGAGTAATCGCGGCAATTTACTGAACATACCCCCGGTGGCAACCCGCTGCCGGGGGTTTTTTGTGTCTGCTTTATTGTTCCGGCCGGACAATCCCCAGGCAGACCGCCTCTTCTTTGGCGCCCGGCTGTGACTGATAGACCACCTGTTTACGCTTCACGATAACCAGATCCGGCCAGTCTTCCAGGGCACCGGTAAACGGCTCATCGGCACAGGTCCGGTTTATTTTGCCGATCAGCAGCGCACCGTGACGGCGGATATCATCCCGGGTGACATGCAGATTATAAATATTGGTTGCCCGGTAATCATGGCCGAATTCATTGATCCACGGCTGAAGTGTTTCCGGCTGATGTTTACCGTAAAACGTTACCCATTCATGCAGATATTCCCCGCCGGTGTATTTCAGTGGTTTTCCGGTTTCCTGTTCCCACCAGCTTTCTGCCACCGCCGTAAAGGTTTTCATCCCGATATTTTTTTGTCCGGCGTCACGGATGTTGAATCCCATCACTGCGGCATAGCCCGTAATCACAATGACGGCAAAGACTATCAGCCCGTTCATCACGTTTTTCAGCGGTTTTACCGGCGGTGTGACCACAGAGCAGATCAGTGCCGGAATGCACAGCAGAACAAAAGGTTGTAGCCACTCGGTAATACGTCCGCCCTGATGGAAGGTAAACCAGACATAAATCACCGCAAGTGGTGCCAGAATCATAATATTGATAAGCCGTTTTGCCTGCTCTTCCGGCCAGCCGAAACGGCCGCCTTTCAGGCGGATAATGACGGCGATAATGATCAGCGGATAGAACACCGTAAACAGTGAACCGGTGGTTTTCAGGGTCAGGCCGGTTTTAATCTGTGAATCGACCCATTTAAAGGCGGCAAAATCATTATTCATCAGCCAGATAACATTCGGAATGACCAGTGCAAACCAGATGGCTATCGCAGCATAAAACCAGGGGGAACGGTAACTTTCCCGCGCTTTCGGCACAAACAGGGTGAAGAGAAAGACCATCCCGGTGAGTGCGAGCGTGGAATATTTCCCCATGGTCGCCAGCCCGGATGTCAGTGCAAAACCAATCCACCAGGCCGGGTTGTCATAAACGGCGCGGACAAAAAAGTACAGCATCCACGGCCAGAAGGTGACCAGGATATAGTTATCATTATAAGGGATTAAATCGAAATTAATGATCCCCGACAGATTCAGTGACAACAGTGCCAGCCAGGCGTAATCAGAACGCTGTGTGAGGCGGTGTGTCAGATACCACACCCCGCACATACCAATACCGATGCCGGTAAAATGAATGAAGTACCAGTAAAAATCGGCGGCAATAAGGTCAGGGAAGGCAATGACCGGGTACATCAGCATACCGACCAGCCACGGATTTTTCGGTGCACCCCATTCACCGGTTTTGCCCCAGTTCAGGGCTTCCACGGCATCGTAGGGCACCGTCGGATCCAATCCGTAGCTGACAATAATCCAGAGCGTGGCATAAGCAGTGACCCAAAACCAGACAGGGCGGTGCGACGTTTGTTGTGAAAAGTGCATAATTCTATATCTTGGTTAAAATAATGGTTGTGTTCATTATTCACCCGGAGGCGAAATGATAGATCGTTTTGACGGAAATCAGGGTAAACTAGCCGCCAGCGAATCATTGTCATGGCTGCGGGCAGCCCGGAAGCCATGAATATAGTTTTGTACTGTTCATTTACGTGGTAAATGTTAACACAAATTAATCAGTTATTTTTAAGCGAGTAAGGTATATGGCCGCTATTTCAAAAAAACCAGCCCGGTCACGGACACCAAAGAAAAGCCGTGAGGAGCTCAACGCGGAAGGCCGTGAACGCAAACGGCAGAAAAAACACCGCGGTAATCCGTCCGGTGCCCGTCAGCAGGATGATGCCCGCAAGACCGGCCGTGGTGCGGAGAATGCGGTTGCTGATCCGCGTATCGGCAGTAAAAAACCGGTTCCGCTGTTTGCGGAAGGTAAAACCTCCGTCAAACCGGTGGTAAAAAAACCGGCTGAGCCGGTCAAAGCCAGACTGTCTCCTGAAGAGGAACTGGCAAAACTCGAGAATGACGAGCGTCTCGATGCACTGTTGCTGCGCCTGGAGAACAACGAAACCCTGACCGCAGAAGAAAACACCTACGTTGATACCATGCTGGAACGTATCGACGCGCTGATGGAAAAACTCGGTATTTCTCTTGATGAAGATGATGATGAAGAGAAAACCGACGACATCATGCAACTGCTGAAAGGGCGCTGATCCTCAGTTATTTTACTGAAACCGGCGGTACTGCATCAAAACCGGCGTAACGGGCGACTGTTATGCCGGTTTTCTTATTTTAAGCCTACGTGTTTGCGGTACTGTCTGCCTTAACAGAGGATTAAACAGCGCCGTGCGGCGGTTATCTGCAATATCAGCGCTGTTTTTCTGTGACAGTTATGGCAGATATCTTACTGAGAATAATAAATAATTCTGAAGAATAATACGGGATTATGCTGATGCTGTTCACCGGGAGAAACTAATGAGTGATACAAAACGTCCGCCGCACGATCACAGCCGCTTTATCCGCTGCCTCGGCTGGGTGGCAACTTTTACGGCATTTTGTATGTATGTCTCCTATATTCCTCAGATCATGGATAATCTGGCGGGCCATAAAACGTCACCGCTGCAGCCGCTGGCTGCCGCATGTAACTGTACACTTTGGGTAATTTACGGCCTTAAAGTGAAAGATCTGCCGGTTGCGGTGGCCAATGCCCCCGGTGTCCTGTTCGGGCTGGCGGCGATGCTGACAGCATTATAGTGATCCGCCTGATATAGTGATCCGCCTGATTATCCGTCTGTGGCACGATCATATTAATCGGGCGGCAGATCCGATAAACTGTGCGGCACACAAAACCGTCAGAGAACGGAAATACATTAATTCTGCAATGGTGAGGCAAAGGGGAGAGCATGTCTGACGCGATCATCTGGGATCTGGCATTGATCCGGAAATATAACTATTCCGGTCCGCGATACACTTCGTATCCGACCGCACTGGAATTTAATCAGCAGTACAGTGACAGTGATTTTATCGCCTCAGCAAACCGTTATCCGGAGCGCCCGCTGTCGTTATATGTGCATATCCCGTTCTGCCATAAATTATGTTACTTCTGCGGCTGTAATAAATTAGTCACCCGTCAGAAGCATAAGGCGGATGAATACCTGGCCGTGCTGGAGAAAGAAATCGCCGCCCGTGCCCCGTTGTTTGCCGGACGCGAAGTGCATCAGATGCACTGGGGCGGCGGTACGCCGACCTATCTCGATAAAGCACAGATCAGCCGTCTGACCGGTATGCTGCGTCAGCATTTCCGCTTTGCGCCGGATGCCGAGCTTTCCATTGAAATCGACCCGCGTGAAATAGAATTGGACGTTATCGACCATCTGCGGGCGGAAGGATTTAACCGCCTGAGCATGGGGGTGCAGGATTTCAACAAAGAAGTGCAGCGCCTGGTCAACCGCGAGCAGGATGAAGCGACGATTTTTGCGCTGGTGGAGCGTGCCCGTGCAACCGGGTTTGAATCCGTCAGTATCGACCTGATATACGGGCTGCCGAAACAGACGCCGGAAAGTTTTGCTTTTACCCTGAAACGGGTGGCGGAACTGTCACCGGATCGCCTGAGTGTCTTTAACTATGCCCATCTGCCGGACCTGTTTGCCGCCCAGCGGAAAATCAAAGATGAAGACCTGCCTTCCGCAGAGCAGAAACTGACAATTTTACAGCAGACGATTGAAAACCTGACCGGCAGCGGTTATCAGTTTATCGGGATGGATCACTTCGCCAAACCGGATGATGAGCTGGCGGTCGCACAGAATAACGGCATCCTGCACCGTAATTTCCAGGGGTACACCACTCATGAGGAGTGCGATTTGCTGGGCTTTGGTGTCTCTGCGATCAGCATGCTGGGTGATCACTATGCCCAGAACCAGAAAGACCTGAAAACCTGGTATGCACAGGTGGAAGAGCGCGGCAACGGGTTGTGCCGCGGTCTGGTGCTGACTGAGGAAGATTGCCTGCGCCGCGATGTGATTAAGGCGCTGATCTGCAACTTCCGGCTGGATTATCCGCAGATTGAAAAGCAGTATAACCTGGATTTTAAAACCCATTTCGCCGAAGATTTGCAATTATTGCAGCCGATGGCGGATGACGGGCTGGTTGAGATCCGCGACGATGCTCTGGTGGTCACACCGCGCGGACGGCTGCTTATCCGTAATATCTGTATGTGTTTCGATACTTATCTGCGCAACCAGATGCGTCAGCGTCAGTTCTCCCGCGTGATTTAATCTGTTTCCGGGGTTGATGCAGTGTCATCAATCCCGGCTTCTTTCAGTTTCCGCGTCAGCGTATTGCGCCCCCAGCCCAGCAGGCGGGCCGCGTCCTGCTTGTGTCCGTTGCTGTAATTCAGTGCGCACTGTAACAGGGTGCGTTCAAACAGCGGCAGAGCATCCGCCAGCAGATCGGTTTTCCCGGCCCGTAACTGTGCATCCGCCCACTGCGCCAGCTGCTGATCCCAGTTTCCGGCTGCCGGATTATGGCTGTGCTCACTGCGGATATGTTCTCCGGCGGCGGTCATGGTCAGGTCGGCAGGCAGATCCTGCGGCAGCACTTCCTGGGTGGCGGACATCACGGTCAGCCAGCGGCAGACGTTTTCCAGCTGGCGGACGTTGCCGGACCACGGCAACTGCATCAGCAGCGCTTCGGTATCCGGATGCAGGGTTTTTGCTTCTGTTCCCAGCTCTTTTGCGGTTTTCTGCAGAAAATGGCGTGTCAGACGCGGAATGTCCCCCGGCCGTTCCCGCAGCGGCGGCAACTGCATGCGGATCACATTCAGGCGGTGGAACAGGTCTTCGCGGAATTTACCTTCTGCCACCAGCCGCTCCAGATCCTGATGAGTGGCGGCAATAATCCTCACATCCACTTTCACCGGCGCGTAACCGCCGACGCGGTAAAACTGGCCTTCCGCCAGCACCCGCAGCAGCCGTGTCTGAATATCGAGCGGCATATCGCCGATTTCATCAAGAAACAGCGAGCCGCCGTCCGCCTGCTCAAAACGCCCCTGCCGCACCTGTGATGCCCCGGTAAATGCGCCTTTTTCATGGCCGAAGAGTTCCGATTCAATCAAATCTTTCGGGATCGCCGCCATATTGAGGGCAATAAATGGTGCATCTGCCCGCGGGCTGTGATGGTGCAGGGCGTGCGCCACCAGCTCCTTCCCGGTCCCGGATTCGCCGTTAATCAGCACACTGATAGAGGAGCGGGATAACCGGCCTATCACCCGGTATACCTCCTGCATGGCGGCAGATTCACCGATAATGCCGGACACCGGATCGGCGGCCGCTTCCTGCCGTACCGGCAGATGCTGCTCGCGGTAATGTTCCAGGGCGCGGGCCACCAGTGTGACCGCATCATCTATATCAAACGGTTTCGGCAGATAATCAAACGCGCCCTGCTGGTAAGCATTCACTGCGGCATCCAGGTCGGAATGGGCGGTCATAATAATCACCGGCAGTAACGGGTTATGCTGTTTGACCGCCGCCAGCAGAGACAGGCCGTCCATGCCCGGCATCCGGATATCGGAGATCAGCACGTCCGGCTGTCCGCTGTTCAGGGCCGCAAGGGCATTTTCAGCACTGTCAAAACAGACACAGGCATAACCGGCGCTGCTCAGTGCGCGCTCAAGCACCCAGCGGATCGCGCTGTCATCATCAACGACCCAGATTTTTCCCGGCTGCATATGACCTCCTCAACAGGCTTACTGACGGATTGGCAGATAAAGTGAAAATAAGGTGTGGCCCGGCCAGCTGCTGAACTCAATTTTGCCGTTATGCTGATCGATAAGATTGCGGGCAATGGATAAACCCAGCCCGGAACCGTCTTCACGACCGCTGACCATCGGGTAGAACAGGGTATCCAGGATATGCGGCGGAATACCCGGGCCGTTGTCCTCAATATCAATCCTGGCGGCCAGCCGGTAGCGTTCACCGTGCAGCATGACCTGGAATGCGGTGCGGGTGCGCAGAATAATGGTGCCGCCTGCGGAATGCAGGGCTTCCAGGGCATTGCGCATAATATTGAGGATAACCTGCTCGATCTGGTCGGGATAATGCGACAACTCCGGCAAACTGGGATCGTAGTCTTTAACCAGCGTGATGTTGTCCGGTTTTTCCAGATTGATGAGCTGAAAAACCCGCTCCGCCACATGGTGAATACTCTGCAGACTTTTCTGCCCCGGATGCTGAGGGCCGAGAAGGCGATCAACCAGCGCCCGCAGGCGATCGGCCTGTTCGATAATCACCTGTGTGTATTCCTGCAGTGCCGGGTCCGGCAGAGCGCGGGATAACAGCTGTGCGGCACCGCGCAATCCGCCGAGCGGATTTTTGATTTCATGCGCCAGTCCGCGCACCAGATCACGGGCGGCGGCCTGTTGCGCCTGCTGTAATTGTTCCTGGGTAATGCGCCGGTGACTGTCGAGCGGCGTCAGTTCCAGCAGAATAAAATCGCCGGATACCGGCTGGGCACTCAGCGAAAGGGCGTGCATCTGGTTATTCACCACCAGGGTCACATCGTTGTCAGTAAAGCTGTGGCCTTCTGCCAGTGTAGCCTGAAATGTGGCGGTATCGAGGGAAAGGTAGCTGTATAAAATAGGGAGCGGTGTGCCGGTGAGTTTACGGGCACTCTGGGCGAATAACTGCATGGCCGACTGATTGGCGTAACGGATAATCAAATCATTATCCAGCAGCAGGACACAGTTGATCAGTGAATCAAGGAGCTGCTCTGCCTGCGGTTTGTTATCCGGGTTCATATTATCCACCTCTTTGCACCAATTTGGTGCATTGTAGCGTATTTACCCCGCAGGAGAAAAGGACCCGCCCAACGGCGGGTCAAGTGCTTCACGGCAACAAAATAAACCGGAGCTTGTCACTCTGAGTGCCGCCAAACGGCGGCACTATCAGAATCACACGCTGTAATACATATCAAACTCAACCGGATGCGGCGTCATATTCAGGCGCTGAACATCAGCACGCAGCAGGTCGATATAGGTGTTAATCGCATCTTCGGTAAACACACCGCCGCGTACCAGGAACTCATGATCCGCTGCCAGCGCATCCAGCGCATCGCCCAGAGACGGTGCGACTGTCGGGATTTCTTTCGCTTCTTCCGGCGGCAGGTCATACAGGTTTTTATCCATGGCATCGCCCGGATGAATTTTATTGATGATACCGTCCAGGCCGGCCATCAGCTGTGCGGCAAAGGCCAGATACGGGTTAGCAGCCGGGTCCGGGAAGCGGACTTCAATACGGCGGGCTTTTGCACTGGACACAATCGGAATACGGATTGAGGCCGAACGGTTACGTGCAGAGTAAGCCAGCATGACCGGTGCTTCGTAGCCCGGCACCAGACGTTTGTAAGAGTTGGTGGTCGGGTTGGTAAAGGCGTTCAGGGCACGGGCGTGTTTGATGATCCCGCCGATGTAATAGAGCGCCATTTCTGACAGACCGGCATATTTATCCCCGGAGAACAGGTTAACGCCGTCTTTTGACAGAGACATATGGCAGTGCATACCGGAACCGTTATCGCCGACCAGCGGTTTTGGCATAAAGGTCGCGGTTTTGCCGTAGCGGTGCGCCACATTCTGCACCACATATTTGTACATCTGGGTTTCGTCCGCTTTCAGCGTCATGGTATTGAAACGGGTAGCGATTTCGTTCTGGCCGGCAGTACCGACTTCGTGGTGATGTGCTTCCACGACCAGACCCATCTCTTCCATGACCAGACACATTTCAGAACGCAGATCCTGTGAGGAATCGACCGGCGGCAGCGGGAAGTAGCCGCCTTTCACGCGCGGACGGTGGCCTTTGTTGCCTTCCGGATAGACAGTACCGGTGTTCCAGGCGGCTTCAATATCATTGATATGATAGTAAGCACCGGAGATATCAGCACCGAAACGGATGTCATCAAACAGGAAAAACTCAGGTTCAGGCCCGAACAGGACGGTATCCGCAATACCGCTGGTGCGCAGGAAATCTTCGGCACGTTTGGCGATAGAGCGCGGGTCACGGTCATAACCCTGCATGGTGTTCGGCTCTAACACATCACAGCGCAGAACCAGTGTCGGGACTTCAAAGAACGGGTCGATCAGGGCGGATTCCGCAATCGGCATCAGTACCATGTCAGATTCGTTGATGCCTTTCCAGCCGGCCATTGAGGAACCGTCAAACATTTTTCCGTCTTCGAAGAAATCTTCATCTACCTGATGAGCAGGGATCGACACATGCTGTTCCTTGCCTTTGGTATCGGTAAAGCGTAAGTCCACGAATTTAACGTTGTACTCTTCCATCATGGTCAATACATGTTCAACAGACATATTCAGATCTCCTGGTTTGGGATGTTCCGTCAATCCTCTGGTGGTCACCCGGAGGGACACTGATTGCGGTTCTCACATTGCTTGATAAATATAAAGCGAAAAGCGTGCCAACTTTTTTAAAAGGGGGTAAGCCGCGTTACTGCTGCGGGTTACTCAGATAAGGATAGCGGAAACAGGGTGAATTGCACCATATTGGTGCATTTTTGATTCAGCTTGCAGATCCGCGATGCACTGTTATGGTGCAATGAAATCAGTGCACTGTTTCCCGGCTGCAAACGCAAAAAAAGTATCTCTTTTATCCTGAATAGGTTTATGATATGCCCCTCTGAATTCGTCGCTGAGCGTGGTATGCGCCGCTGATTTTGTAAAAAAATGGCAGGATGAATTTTATCTCCATGTTTTATAATCATTTATTTTTTAAGTGAGATGTATCACACTTCTTTCACTTGCCTCAGAGAACGTGTAAAATACCACCAAACATCTACACCATAGATGGGCGTTGTTGAAAAGAATGCTATCTGTGACGTAATTCCCATCCATTAACGAAAACGGTACAAGTCTTTGTCTATCGAGAAATTAAGAAATATTGCCATCATCGCTCACGTTGACCATGGCAAGACCACGCTGGTCGATAAATTATTACAGCAGTCCGGTACGTTTGATGAGCGTTCAAAACCGGAAGAGCGTGTAATGGACTCCGGCGATCTGGAAAGAGAGCGCGGCATTACTATTCTTGCAAAAAATACCGCGATTACGTGGAACGACTATCACATCAACATCGTTGACACCCCGGGGCACGCCGATTTCGGTGGTGAAGTAGAACGTGTGATGTCCATGGTTGACAGCGTACTGCTGCTGGTAGATGCGATGGACGGTCCTATGCCGCAGACCCGCTTTGTAACGCAGAAAGCGTTTGCAAACGGTCTGAAACCAATCGTCGTTATCAACAAAATTGACCGTCCGGGCGCACGTCCTGACTGGGTTATCGACCAGGTGTTTGACCTGTTTGACAACCTCGGCGCAACTGACGAGCAGCTCGACTTCCCTATCATTTATGCATCTGCGCTGAATGGTATCGCGGGCACCGATTATAACGATATGGCGGATGATATGACCCCGCTGTACGAAGCTATCGTTAAGTATGTTGAGCCGCCTCAGGTTGACCTCGACGGCCCGTTCCAGATGCAGATCTCCCAGCTCGATTACAACAACTATTTAGGTGTTATCGGGATTGGCCGCATCAAGCGCGGTAAAGTCAAACCAAACCAGCAGGTTACTGTTATCGATGCGGAAGGTAAAACCCGTAACGGTAAAATCGGTAAGGTTCTCGGACATTTAGGTCTGGACCGTATCGAAACGGAAGTTGCTGAAGCCGGTGATATCATCGCGCTGACCGGTCTGGGTGAACTGAATATCTCAGATACTATCTGTGACACCAACTGTGTTGAAGCATTAAAACCACTGGCCGTTGATGAACCGACCGTCAGCATGTATTTCTGCGTTAACACCTCACCATTCTGCGGTAAAGAAGGGAAATATGTGACTTCCCGTCAGATCCTTGACCGTCTGAAGAAAGAGCTGGTTCACAACGTGGCACTGCGCGTTGAAGAAACTGAAGACCCGGATGCATTCCGTGTATCAGGCCGTGGTGAGCTGCACTTATCTGTTCTGATCGAAAACATGCGCCGTGAAGGTTTTGAGCTGGCGGTATCCCGTCCGCGCGTTATCTTCCGCGATATCGACGGCCGTAAACAGGAGCCGTTCGAGCAGGTGACTCTGGATATTGAAGAACAGCACCAGGGTGACGTGATGATGGCACTGGGTGAGCGTAAAGGCGAACTGCGTGACATGATGCCGGATGGCAAAGGCCGCGTACGTCTGGATTACAGCATCCCGAGCCGTGGTCTGATTGGTTTCCGTACTGAATTCATGACCATGACTTCCGGTACCGGTTTACTGTATGCCACATTCAGTCACTATGATGATGTTAAACAGGGTGAAATCGGCCGCCGTCAGAACGGTGTGATGATTTCCAACGGTCAGGGTAAAGCAGTTGCATACGCACTGTACAGCCTGCAGGATCGCGGTAAGCTGTTTGTCGGTCACGGTACTGAAGTGTATGAAGGCCAGCTGATCGGTATTCACTCACGTTCAAACGACCTGACAGTTAACTGCCTGACCGGTAAGAAACTGACCAACATGCGTGCATCCGGTACTGATGAAGCGACCACACTGACGCCGTTTATCGAGAAAACCCTGGAACAGGCGTTAGAATTTATCGATGACGACGAATTAGTGGAAGTAACGCCGAAGTCTATCCGTCTGCGTAAACGCCACCTGACTGAAAACGACCGCAAACGCGCACACCGCAGCAAAGATTAATCTCTGCCGGTTGTTTTGATTCATGCCACTCAGGGCGCCTCCGGGCGCCCTGAGCTTTTTCTGCGTGCTGATTACATACCGGTCACAGGCTGATAACCGCACTGAAATACGGGCGGGATCGCACTCCCGGATATTTTTTCTCACCGAAAATGGTTTTCACTCTGTTCAGGAAGGGACTCTGCGGGTAGAGTAAAAATAATTCATCAACCCGGAGGGATGGTATGCTTTATATTTTTGACATGGGTAATGTCATTATTGATATTGATTTTAAACGTGTTTTATCAGTCTGGAGTAATCTGAGCGGCAAGCCGCTGTCCGAACTGAGTAGTGATTTTATTCACGGTGAAACCTTTAAACAGCATGAATGCGGCAAAATTTCCGATGTTGAATTTGCTGAAGCTATTAATGACCAGCTGGATATGTCGCTGAGTTTTGATGAGTTTGCCGAAGGCTGGCAGGCTATCTTTATCTCTGTCCGCCCTGATGTGATTGATATTATGAACAGGCTGCGTGAGCAGGGACACCGCGTGGTGGTGCTCTCTAACACCAACCGTCTGCATCAGGATTACTGGCCGCAGCACTATCCGGAAATCGCTGCTTCCGCGGATTTCCTGTATCTCTCCCAGGATCTGGGACTGCGTAAGCCGGACCCGGATATCTATCAGTATGTGCTTGAAACCGAAGAGTTTGAGCCGCAGGATGCCGTGTTCTTTGATGATGTCCGCGAAAACGTGGATGCGGCAGTGGCACTCGGTATCAAAGGCGTGTTGGTCACCGATCCTGACACAGTCTCCCGTTATTTTGCAGAGTATGATTTTTCAGCAGAAGTGACTGAGTAATTCAGGTGTGATTGTTTTTTAAACGGATATGACATGATTGCATTAATACAGCGTGTGACCCGCGCGGATGTCCGGATCGCCGGGGAAGTTGCCGGTGAAATCGGTCCCGGACTGCTGGTTCTTCTGGGTGTTGAGCGGGATGACGACGAACAAAAATCAAAACGCCTGAGTGAGAAAGTGATGGGTTACCGCATTTTCAGTGATGCGGACGGAAAAATGAACCTGAATGTGGCGCAATCCGGCGGTCAGTTGCTGGTGGTGTCACAGTTCACCTTAGCAGCGGAAACACAAAAAGGAATGCGCCCGGGATTTTCAAACGGCGCGGCACCGGAAAAAGCCAATGCCTTATATGAGCACTTTGTAGCGCAGTGCCGTGCAGCAGGAATGGTGACGGAAACAGGCCGGTTTGCGGCTGACATGCAGGTCAGTCTGACAAACGATGGTCCGGTCACTTTCTGGCTGCAGGTATGATACAACAGTCTCAGGCCGGTCACCGGTTACCACTGACAGGAGAAAGTGCGATGTATCATTTACGTGTACCAAAAACCGATCAGGAGCTGGAAAGCTATTTTCATTTCCGCTGGGCGATGCTGCGCAAGCCGCTGAATCAGCCGCAGGGATCGGAAAAGGACGGTTATGATACCTATGCACATCATCAGATGGTGGTGGACGAAACCGGGCAGCCTGTGGCTGTCGGCCGTTTGTATATCAATGCAGAAAATGAAGGCGCGATCCGCTTTCTGGCAGTTGATCCGCAGATGCAGGGACGCGGGCTGGGCACACTGATTGCACGCGCACTGGAGTCCGTGGCGCGTCAGGAAGGTGTTAAGCGGATTGTCTGCAGTGCCCGTGAGGAAGCGGTCGCATTTTTTGAAAAATCAGGTTTTGAAAACAGAGGACCGATTACAGGCCCGCAAACGACGCCTGTTCGTCATTTTTTTATGATTAAATCCGTTGAAACCCTCGATGCGATCCTGCATCGTCCTGACTGGTGTGCTGAATTACAGAAAGCATGGTATGAAACCATTCCCCTGAGCGAAAAAATGGGGATCCGCATTACGCAGTACACCGGTCAGGAATTTATGACCACCATGCCGGAAGGCCCGAACCAGAACCTGCATCAGACCATTTTTGCCGGCAGCCAGTTCTCGATGGCGACACTGACCGGCTGGGGACTTATCTGGCTGCTGTTACAGGAAAACTCCCTGGACGGCGATATTGTGCTGGTGGATGCCAATATCCGTTACCGCAAGGCCGTGGCAGGCAGACCGGAAGCCATTGCTTCCCGCGATAAACTCAGCGGCGACCTGGATCGTCTGGCACGCGGCAGTAAAGCGCGGATTAAGCTGGAAGTGACTGTCGGGCAGGGGGATGAAGTCGGCGCGGTCTTTACCGGTACCTATATGGTGCTGCCCGGCCAGAAACACAGCGCGGAGTGAGGGGTAAAACACATTTCTTTCGCTGTGGCTGACAGAGAGGACAATTGGTCAGATACGGCGGTGATAACGGGCAGGCGGACGAAAAGCATGCGCGTCATGGATGACGCTACAGCGCCTTACGGCGCTGTTTTTGTATCAGCAAAGGTTACAGAATTTCTCCGGTTTCGCTGTTATCCGGGATCACCCGCTGTGCAGGCGGGGCAGAAGGTACCGGCTCTGCGGATCCCGGGGTGTTGCTCATCTGTCCCTGCGTGATAGCCCGGTTTATCTGATTTCCCTGTTTATCCTGTCCGGAGAGCATGCCGCTCAGTGTGCTGCGGATATCCTCTGCCCGCAACTGCCCGTTCAGACGCAGGGTGTAATTGGCGCTGCCGGTCAGCGGAGCAGGTTGCCAGCCCCATTGTGACAGGATCTGACTGTCCGCACCGGTTGCCTGTAATGTGAAACTGAAAGGCACAGTACCGGATGGCGTGGCCTGAAACTGCATTTTCAGCAGCCCTTCCCCGGCAGAGGCGGCAAATTGTGTGGTTGCCGCGCTGTCAGTTCCGGCAGTCAGAGTCAGATACGGGCGGTGCAGTTCGACCCGGTTAAAGGTGGCATTGCCGGCACTGACAGAAAGCTCGCCGTCCCATAATCCCCACTGACCGGATTTCAGGATCTGCATGGTTTTGATGTAGCCGTTCACATTGGTGAGCTGGAACGGGAAAACCGGCTGTGTATCAATCAGCAGGGCATTGGAGACTTTAATATCCTGCAGGCGGATAGCATCAATTCCCTGCGTGGCGGCTTCCTGTAATGCGGCGAACCACTGTTCCGGGAGGCTGTACAGCAGGTTATCGGCGACACCGCTGGTGATATCCAGTGTCCGGGTGGCGCGGTTCCACTCCCCGGTAAAGCGCAGAATACTCTTGTCATAACGGCCGGTCAGGCGATTGACCGCAATCTGATCGCCGCGCAGTTCCAGGGTGCTGATAATGTCAGAAAAATGCTGCCCGCTGAGTGTCAGATCTGCTGCGGCGATATCTGCCTGTCCGTTGTCCGTCTGCCAGCGCCCTTGTTTAAAGGCCAGATTTTTGACCGTGCCTTCCAGATAGTTTACCGCCCACTGATGACCTTCGAGCTTGATATTGGTGGCGGTGATATTCCTGGCCTGAATATCCGGCAGGTTTTCTGTGCTGTCTGCCAGCTGTGTCAGTGTTTGCGGTGTCTGCCAGCGGATATCATTAAGCAGCAGGTTATCCAGCTGCCACTGACCTTCGGTGCTGCGGCGTCCGGTGGCGGTGATCAGGCCGTTTTCCAGTGTGGCGGTCAGGTTATCAAACGTGAATTGTTTTCCGCTGACCTCGCCCTGTGTCAGGATATTTTTCAGCGGCAGCCCGTAGTAATTCAGGCTGTTGGCGGAAAACTGGTATTTGCCGTTTCCGGTCAGGTCACTGCCCTGCGGCTGCCACGGTGTGATCCCGCCGGTAACACCTTCCGCGTCAATTACCCGGTTGCCGTCGGTGCGGCGGAGTGCGGTCTGATTGAGCTGTAATAACCCGGCACTGACCGGCAGGGTGCTGCTGTCAGCAGCATCAGAAATTTCGATATCCCCTTTTTGCACAATGATACGGGCAAACCAGCCGGGTTCAGAAAAACTGCGCCAGTCCAGGGTCAGCTCAACATTGGCCGCTTCCAGGGCAAAATCACCGGAAACCGTGCTGATGCTGACATCACTGAGTGAAATAAGTGAGGGAGAGGAGAGCGAGTGACTTATCGCGGAAAGCGAGACTTTGTAGCGTGTGTTGTCACTGATAAGGGCTGAAACCTGTTTTGTGCCCCATGATGTCTGCACCACAAGGGCCGTGGCAACGATAAGAATAATGACCAGTGTTATCAGCCAGAAAACAGCCCGTCCCAACCATTTCATAATGCGCTCCCCGATAGATAATCCTGAGGGCATACTAGCGTGAGGCTCTTTATGGTGACAAGGATTATCGCGGTTTTTCCGCACAGAGCAGCCCGCGTGACCGTTTCCGGTCACGCGGTTAAACAGATGATTATTTCTCCGGCGGGAAAATCAGGTTCAGGGCAATCGCGGTCAGACCGCCCGCCGCAATTCCTGAAGAAAGCAGGGTTTTCAGCCAGTCAGGCGCGAACTGCAGGATCAGCGGCTGCTGGGAAACGCCCATGCCGACAGCCAGCGACAGCGCAATAATCATAATTGCCCGGCGGTTCAGGGTTTCGCGGGAAACAATCCGCACCCCGGATGCCGCAATCGTCCCGAACATCACAATGGTTGCACCGCCGAGTACCGGCTCCGGAATGTGCTGCACAAAACCGGCCACGGCCGGGAACAGCCCCAGTACGATCAGCATCAGTGCCACCACATAACCGACATAACGGCTGGCAACGCCGGTCAGTTGGATCACACCATTATTCTGCCCGAAACAGGAGTTCGGGAAGGTGTTAAAGACCGCAGACAGGGCGGAATTGAGGCCGTTTGCCAGCACGCCGCCTTTCAGGCGCTTCATATAGAGCGGGCCGGACACCGGTTGTTCGGAGACATCGGACGTAGCAGTAATATCACCGATGGTTTCCAGCGAGGTCACCATAAAGATCAGGATCAGCGGCAGCAGCAGGTTCCAGTCAATGGATAAGCCGTAATAGAGCGGTGCCGGGATCACAATCATTTCTTTTGGAATTTCTGCATGGTTATCCGGCAGCATGCCCATCCACCAGGCGGCCAGATAGCCCGCGGTCATCGCCAGTACCAGTGAAGCGACGCGCAGATACGGGTTTTTCTGGCGGTTCAGCAGCACAATCACCGCCAGCACAATACCGGCGAGGATCAGGTTATCGGCAGAGCCGAAGGTGTTATCCGCCATTGCGCCATAACCGCCGCCGATGGAGGTCAGCCCGACCTGAATTAATGACAGGCCGATAATCATCACCACCACACCGGAGACCAGCGGTGTGATAATACGACGAGCCAGATGCAGGAAACGGGAGAGGATCACTTCTGTCATCGCCGCCAGCATCAGTGTACCGAACAGTGCCGCCATCATTCCTTCTGTATCCACACCGTTATTTTTCAGTGCCATACCGCCCATAATCAGCGGGGCAACAAAGTTAAAGCTGGTGCCCTGGATAGAGAGCAGCCCGGAGCCGACCGGCCCCCAGGTCCGGATTTGCAGCAGCGAGGCCAGACCGGAAGCGAATAGCGACATGCTGATAATCCGCTGGGTATCATGGGCGGAAAGACCAAGCGCCTGAGCGATAAGCAACCCCGGCGTAATCACCGCCACAAACATCGCCAGCAGATGCTGGCAGGCGGCAAAGAGGGTCTGCGGCAGCGGCGGACGATCTTCCAGACGGTAGATGAGTTCACTATTTGTGTTAGTCGCGGGAGTTACACTGGTTTTGTCAGAAATTGCAGAGTTCATGTCAACAGGTCCGGGATAAGCAATTTCCGTATTTTAATGATCTGTGGCACAAAAGCAATCGTTTGCGCGGATGAGATGTTATTTTTTATAGCGGAATATAATCACAGTTTTATTTATTTTAACTTGTCTTTATCCGCTTTTTTTTCTTTAATCCGGATACCTGCTTTTTTTCTTGCGTAATAAGGACGTTATTAACGCGATACTGATGTAACAAATACCAACAATAAAAGGGGTACGTGAATGTATCAACTCGACGTTTACGGCACGCTGGTTGCGGCCACACTCGTCCTATTACTGGGACGTAAACTCGTAAAAACTGTACCATTCCTCGAAAAGTATACTATTCCTGAGCCTGTGGCCGGTGGTCTTCTGGTCGCGATTGTATTATTGGGGCTCAAATCCGGTATGGATCTGGAAGTGAAATTTGATGATTCACTGAAAGACCCGCTGATGCTGGCGTTCTTCGCCACCATCGGCTTAAACGCCAACTTAGCCAGCCTGAAGGCGGGCGGTAAAACATTATTTATCTTTGTGATTGCCGTTGTGGGCTTACTGATTGTGCAGAACAGTGTCGGTATTTCCCTGGCGAAAATGATGGGGCTTGACCCGCTGATTGGTCTGCTGGCCGGTTCTATTACACTTTCCGGTGGTCACGGTACCGGGGCGGCATGGGGTAAAATTTTCAGCGACAGCTATGGTTTCACCTCTGCAACAGAAATTGCGATTGCCTGTGCCACATTTGGTCTGGTGCTCGGCGGCCTGATTGGTGGTCCGGTGGCCCGTTTCCTGATCAAAAAGACAGCCATGAGCGATGTGAAATTACAGGATGATGAAGCACCGACCGCGTTTGAAAAACCGCAGGCCGGACGCATGATCACTTCAATGGTTCTGCTTGAAACAATTGCACTGATTGCTATCTGTTTGCTGGCAGGGACGTATCTGTATGGTGTTCTGACGGATTTCTTCACGTCGATGCAGTGGAAGTTCCAGATCCCGGCGTTCGTGTGTGTGCTGTTTATCGGGGTTATCCTGAGCAACAGTCTGTCACTGATGGGCTTCTACCGTGTGTTTGAACGGGCGGTGTCGGTGCTGGGTAACGTCAGTCTGTCACTGTTCCTGGCGATGGCACTGATGAGCCTGAAACTGTGGGAAATCGCCTCTCTGGCGGTACCGATGCTGGTGATTCTGGCGGTACAGACCGTGGTGATGGCGCTGTATGCCGTCTTCGTCACTTACCGTGTGATGGGGAAAAACTATGATGCGGCGGTACTGGCTGCCGGTCACTGTGGCTTCGGGATGGGCGCGACACCAACCGCGATTGCCAACATGCAGGCGGTAACTGATCGCTTCGGTCCTTCCCATGTGGCCTTCCTGGTGGTGCCGATGGTGGGGGCGTTCTTCCTGGATCTGATTAACGCACTGGTTATTCCGTTCTTCCTGGCGTTACCTATCTTCCCGGCTGCGGGCGGGTAACAGAACAGTTCTTAAAGCAGGCAAGCCACCCCTCCGGGTGGCTTTTTTCGTTATACGTTGGTGTATTGTGTGCGTTCCGGCAGCCAGTGCTCTATCAGGGCTTTTGCCTGTTCCGGATAGTTTTGGTGCAGATGCCGTGCAACGCGCTGTACTTCCGGCAGCATGTCCTGGTCGCGCAGTAAATCCGCCACTTTAAATTCCGCATTGCCGGTCTGGCGTGTGCCGAGCAGTTCCCCCGGCCCGCGGATTTCCAGGTCTTTCTGCGCGATAACAAAGCCGTCGTTGCTGTCCCGCAGTACCTGAAGACGCAGTTTTGCTGTCTGGGTGAGCGGGGTTTTATACAGCAGCACACAGTGGGAGACCGCAGAGCCGCGCCCGACCCGGCCGCGCAGCTGATGCAGCTGTGCCAGCCCGAGCCGTTCCGGGTTTTCGATAATCATCAGGCTGGCGTTCGGTACATCCACCCCGACTTCAATCACCGTGGTGGCAACCAGCAGATCCAGCTCACCGGCCTTAAACTGTGCCATTACCGCCTGTTTTTCTGCCGGTTTCATGCGGCCGTGAACCATCCCGACCCGCAGATCCGGTAGCGTGGCGGACAGCTCATCAAACGTGACCTGAGCCGCCTGGGCTTCCAGCAAATCCGATTCATCGATCAGGGTACAGACCCAGTAAGCCTGACGTTTTTCATCCTGACAGGCATTGCGCACCCGCTCAATAATCTCATGGCGGCGGCTGTCCGGAATCGCCACCGTGGTCACCGGGGTTCTGCCGGGCGGCAGTTCGTCGATAACCGAGGTATCGAGATCCGCATAAGCGGTCATTGCCAGGGTGCGCGGGATCGGCGTGGCGGTCATAATCAGCTGATGCGGATGAAATCCCTGCTGTTCACCTTTTTCCCATAACGCCAGCCGCTGGTGGACACCAAAGCGGTGTTGTTCATCGATAATCACCAGCGCCAGAGAATGAAAACGGATATGTTCCTGAAAAATAGCGTGTGTGCCGATAACCATGGCCACATCACCGGCAGCGATGGCGTCTTCCTGTGCCTGTCGTGCCTTGCCTTTCTGTTTCCCGGCAACCCAGCCGACACTGATACCCAGCGGCTCCAGCCACTGACGGAAAGTGCCGGCGTGTTGTTCAGCCAGCAATTCTGTCGGTGCCATCAGCGCCACCTGTCTGCCGTGCGCGATAGCACGCAGTGCAGCCAGCGCGGCGACCAGTGTTTTTCCGGAACCGACATCCCCCTGAATCAGGCGCATCATCGGCACCGGTTTTTCCAGATCCTGCTCTATTTCCGCCACCACGCGCTGCTGGGCATTGGTTGGTGAGAAGGGGAGTTGTGCCAGAAACTGATTTTTCAGTGTTTCCTGTGGTGACAGCGGCAGTGCGTGATAACGCTGCGCACCCGCTCTGACCGCCAGCATGCTGAGGTGATGCGCCAGCAGTTCTTCCAGCACAATCCGTTTCAGTGCCGGATGCTGCCCGCTTTCCAGTTCGGCAAGCTGTGTATCCGCCGGTGGCCGGTGCAGCGTTTTCAGCGCCTGCGGCAGGCTCATCATAGAGCGGGTCAGTTCCGGCGGCAGTAATTCATTAATGGCGCAGGTATCGAGCAACTCCAGCGCCTGATCGAGCAGTTTGCGGAGTGTGGCCTGGCGGACACCTTCGGTGGTCGGGTAGATAGGGGTGAGTGTTTCCTGTAATTCAACGGAAGTATCACTCTGACGGACTTTGTATTCAGGGTGGAAAATTTCCGGTCCGTTTTTGCCGCGCCGGATTTCGCCGTAAGCGGTGACCTGCTTTCCGGCCACCAGCGCATTTTTCATCGCCGCCGAAAAATTAAAGAAACGCAGGGTTAAGATGCCGGTACCGTCGCTTATCTGGCAGGTCATCATCCGTTTGCGGCCAAAGACCACATCGGTGCGCAGCACTTCGCCGCTGACGGTGGCATAAATCCCGGGTAACAGATCGGTAATGGTATAAAGCCGGGTCTGGTCTTCATAACGCAGCGGCAGATGGAAAAGCAGATCCTGAAGGGTGTGCAGACCGATACCGGCCAGTTTGCCCGCCTGCCCGGCCCCGACGCCGTGTAAAGTCGTGAGTGGGATAGCATCAAGCAGTTGACCTTTCATTTTCTGCTCCGTTTCGTATCAGGCGGATGGTTTCTTCTGTTGCATGGCAGCCCACCAGCTGTCCGGCGCAATGATATGGCCCTGTTCGTCAATCTGCGGACGGGGCAGTTTTTTCTCGCGGGCGACTTGAGCCAGCACCGGATAACCGCGTTCAAACAGCAGGCGCTGCTGTTCATCCTGAGCAAGGGCACAGCGGGGATGCTCATAGAGACCGGCAGCTTCACGCTGGCGTTGTGCCTCATAGAGGATCACGGCGGCGGCAACAGACACATTCAGTGACTGTACCATGCCGGACATCGGGATCATAATATGCTGATCTGCCAGCCGGATGGCTTCCTGAGATATGCCGGTTTTCTCCGAGCCCATGATAATGCAGGTCGGGCGGGTAAAATCGATCGCCCGGAAATCCACCGCGCTGTCAGACAGATGAGTGGCAAGAATCTGCATACCCTGTGATTTCAGGAGGGTCACGGCATCAGCGAGTGTGTCGTGGTTATGCACATTTACCCAGCTGTTGCTGCCGGCGGCGGAAGAGACCAGGGTTTTGATTTTTTCCGGCCAGACCGCATGCAGATCATGGATACCGACTGCATCCGCACTGCGGATCACGGCGGAGACATTGTGCGGCTTATGCACTTCCTCGAGACACAGGGTGAGGTCAGGCTGGCGCATCGCCATCATCCGGCAGATGCGCTCATAACGTTGGGAATTCATACCGTGTGATTAATTCCGGTTACGGCTGACGCGCAGGACATCCGGCATAATGCGGATCTTACGCATAATATTCGCAAGCTGGATACGGTCTTTTGCGGTCAGGCGGATAAAGGCGCAGTAAACGCGGCCATCTTTCTCCTCGGTATTCATGCTCTGAATACTGGAGTTGGCATCATTAATTGCGGCAGTCAGGTTAGCCAGTGCGCCCTGGTGGTTAAACATATCCACTTTGATTTCAGCAATAAAATCGGTGTCGATATCATTATCCCACTCAACAGCCATGAATTTTTCCGGTTCTTTTTCATATCCGCGGATATTACGGCAGGATTCATGGTGGATAACCAACCCTTTACCCGGACTGATATGGGCGATAATCGGGTCACCCGGTACCGGACGGCAGCATTTGGCGAAGGTGATAAGCACTCCGTCCGCGCCTTTGATCGGCAGCTTGCGGGTGGTGCTCTCTTCGGTATTACTTTCCGGCTCGTTCAGCAGGTTACGGGCAACCACCACACTCATGGCATTCCCCAGGCCGATTTCCGCCAGCAGGTCATCCAGAGTCGCCAGTTTCATCCGCACCAGCTCACGGCTGATATTTTCCTGAGGGATATCTGTGATCTTACGGCCGTTACCGAGTGCATGGTTGAGCAGACGGCGGCCCAGGTTGACAGAATCATCCCTTTTGAGGTTTTTCAGTAACTGACGGATTTTCGCCCGGGCTTTTGAGCTGACAACAAAGTTCAGCCACGCGGCATTCGGCCGTGCGCCCGGTGCGGTAATAATTTCAACGGTTTGTCCGCTGGTCAGTTGCTGGGAGAGCGGATACGGCTGGCGGTCAACGCGCGCGCCGACACAGGAGTGGCCGATGTCCGTATGCACGGCATAGGCGAAATCCACCGGGGTGGCGCCGGTCGGCAACTCCACAATCCGGCCTTCCGGCGTGAAGACATAAATTTCATCCGGGAAGAGATCGGATTTCACGCTCTCAATAAATTCAAAGGTGTTGCCGGTGCTTTGCTGAAGTTCTATCAGGCTCTGCATCCAGCGGTGGGCACGCACCTGTGCGGTAGTGCCGGATTCACCGTGCTCTTTATAAGCCCAGTGTGCTGCCACCCCCATTTCCGCCATCTGATCCATATCTTCGGTCCGGATCTGCACTTCCACCGGCACCCCGTGAGGGCCGATAAGGGAGGTGTGTAATGACTGATAGCCGTTGGCTTTCGGGATGGCGATATAATCTTTGACGCGGCCGGGACGCGGCTTGTACAGGCCGTGAACCTGACCTAATACGCGGTAACAGGTGTCGACAGTGCTTACAATCACGCGAAATGCATAAATGTCCATGATCGAGTGAAAACGCTGCTCTTTCAGGTGCATTTTCCGGTAGATGGAGTAGAGATGTTTTTCCCGTCCGCTGACTTTGCAGCTGATCCCGGCTTCCGTCAGACGCCCTTCGATTTCGGATAAAATCTTCTGGATCATCTCTTTACGGTTGCCGCGCGCGGCTTTCACCACTTCTTTGATGACGCGGTAGCGGTTCGGGTAAAGGGCTTCGAATCCCAGCTCCTCAAGCTCCGTTTTGATATGGTGAATACCGAGACGGTGAGCCAGAGGACTGTAGATTTCAAGGGTTTCGCGCGCAATACGACGACGCTTATCGGGACGCAGAGACCCGAGCGTGCGCATGTTATGCGTGCGGTCTGCCAGCTTGATGAGAATGACACGGATGTCTTTCACCATCGCCATGACCATTTTGCGGAAGTTTTCAGCCTGAGCTTCTTTTTTATCGCGGAAGTTCAGTTTGTCTAACTTCGATACCCCTTCCACCAGCCCGGCAACCGTGGTGCCGAACAGTTGTTCAATATCCTGAAAGGTGGCAGGCGTATCTTCAATAACATCGTGCAGCAGTGCTGCCATCAGTGTTTCGAGGTCGAGACGCATCTCGGCCAGGATACAGGCAACAGCGACCGGATGGGTAATATACGGTTCGCCACTGGAGCGGGTCTGCCCTTCGTGAGCATCCCGCGCAACGATATAGGCTTGTTTTAACAGATCAATCTGCTCTTTCGGCAGATAATCCTTAACAATATGGTTCAGGCTTTCAAACAGGTACAAGGCAGACCTACCTTAACTTAACGACGTCCTTCGGCGATTGCAGAAACCGCTTGCATTTCAGCAGCTTCCTGCTCCTGTTGTTCCTGGCGCTCACGGGCGTCAAGGATCTGGCCGTTGATCAGATTTTCTTCGATTTCGCGCAGGGCGATCACGGTGACTTTATCGTTTTCTTCCGGAACCAGAGGCTCTTTGCCGCCGGCCTGTAACTGACGCGCACGGCGTGCTGCCACTAATACGAGGTCAAAACGGTTACCAATTTTTTCTACTGCGTCCTGGACTGTTACGCGTGCCATAGGTGTGCTACTCCACAGATAAATAAATGACTCGGCATGATACTGAAAGTTGTATCACTGTGCCAATAATTTGGCGATTAAAGCATCATGTCGCTGAACCTGGCGACCTGAACGCAGACGTTCCGCACGGATAATCGTCTGTAAATCGGTCAGCGCGACATTAAAATCATCGTTCACAATCAGATAATCGTACTCGCCATAGTGCTGCATTTCACTGACCGCCTGTGCCATACGTCCGGCAATGACTTCGTCAGTGTCCTGACCACGGCCGCGCAGGCGGCGCAGCAATTCCTCACGGGACGGCGGCAGAATAAAGATACTGCGGGCTGCCGGCATCTGTTCCCGGATCTGGCGGGCTCCCTGCCAGTCAATATCAAGAAATACATCAACACCGGAGTTCAGGATATCTTCCACTGTTTTACGGGCGGTACCGTAGTAATTTCCGAAGACACAGGCATGTTCGAGAAACTCATTACGGCCGATCATGCTTTTGAATTCATCTTCAGTGGTGAAGAAATAATGCTCTCCGTGCACTTCGCCCGGGCGGATACCACGGGTGGTGTGCGAAACAGAAACCTGGGTGTCATATAAAGGCTGTGTTTTCAGTAATGCCTGAATAAGACTCGATTTTCCCGCACCACTCGGCGCAGAGACAATATATAACGTACCTTGGGTCATTGTTGATGTCTTGTCTGATTGGGGGTTGAAAAAGCCTCGGGGAATAAATCCCCGCATATAGTATACACACACGCGCAGCGACATGCAGCGTTCAGGTGATTATCTGCTGAAAATTTCTTATTTTTCCGGGCAGATGAATACGGATGTTTCATTTTTCCGCACCGGCGGAATAAAAATGTATGCATATACCCGTCAGTTACATGACAGTGCGGGACAACAGGAAAAAACAGACAAACAGGGCAGATAAGCAGAACCGGAACCGGTATTGTCCGGTTCCGGGTGAGCGGTTATTGCCGTTAATCCTGATTTTCGTAATTAAAGACCGGTAACCCGAGGCGGTAGCGGATGGCAATTAACCGGGACGTCAGGCCGGCCACCAGGGTAATAATAATGACGGCATCGCGCGGCAGCGGCGTGTAAAACAGTAATCCCATATAGAGCCAGGCAGCGGCAAAGGAGATACCGGCATATAATTCTTTCTGGAAAACCAGCGGAATGGTGTTACACAGCATATCGCGCAGCACACCACCGAAAACACCGGTGATAACGGCGGCAATAGCCGCAATGATCGGCCCGTAGTTCATATCGAGTGCTATCTGAGCGCCGATAATGGAAAATACCATCAGCCCGATAGCATCCAGGATCAGGAAAAGGCGGCGCAGATGCTTCATCATCGGCGCAACCCAGATAGTAATAACGGCAGCACAGGCAACCGTAATAATATATTCAGGATGTTTTACCCAGCCCAGCGGGTAATGGCCCAGCAGCATATCGCGGACAGATCCGCCGCCGATAGCAGTGGCGGAGGCGATAATAATTACGCCGAAAACATCCATTTTCCGGCGGCCGGCGGCCAGTGCTCCGGTCATGGCTTCAGCGGTAATACCAATAATGTACAGGATACTGAGTAACATAGTCTTATCATTGCCGGTTTATCGGAAGGTTAGCATAGTCAGCACAGCCGAAAGTCTCGACTGAGTTTTTTTAGTCTGACCCAATCGGATTACCTGAGGTTATCCGAACTGATGGTATAAAAAGAGAGTATCACTCTAATGAATGAATATCAGATAACAACAACACCCCGTCATCATCAGCTTACTAATATTAATGTATGGACGCCGGATAGCCAATGGCTGGTTTATGATGTCCGCCCTCAGGGGTCTTCGTTTATCGGTAAAACGATAGAAAAAATTCATGTGAATACAACAGAAATCCGTGAAATTTACCGGGGAACCGCCGGGGCCTGTGTGGGTGTGGTGACTGTCAGCCCGCAGTTGCCGGTGCGGTATGCCTTTATCCGCGGGCCGCTGAACCCGGATCCGCAGTGGCAGTATGATTTCCATCACCGTCAGGGGGTGATGGTCAGTGATGATGTGCCGGGTGTTGCACACAATATTGATGCTTTCTGCATTACACCGCCTTATCAGCCCGGCGCTCTGCGCGGCGGTACACATGTGCATGTGTTCAGCCCGGACGGGGAATGGCTGAGTTTCACTTATAACGACCATGTGCTGCATGAGCGGGATCCGGCGCTGGATCTGCGTAATGTGGCGGTGGCGGTTCCGCTGCATCCGGTATGTACCGGGAAACATCACCCGCGTGAATATGACGGGGAGTTTTTCTGCTGTGTGGTCTCGCGGACAACCCCGGCGCCGCAACCCGGCAGTGATGAAATCAGCCGTGCATATGAAGAGGGCTGGATTGGTGAGCAGGGGTATCTGCGGGCTGACGGCTCCCGTCAGCGGCGTGCGATTGCGTTTATCGGGGATACCCGGTCAGAAAACGATGAGGTGATCCCGGAGATTTTCCGTCTCGATCTGCCGGAACGGCCTGAAGATTATGCCGTTGCCGGCGATCTGCCGCTTGAGGGAACCGACAGCACGATGCCTGCTCCGCCGGCCGGTGTCAGCCAGACGCGGCTGACATTTACTCATCATCGCCGGTATCCGGGGCTGGCAAAACAGCCGCGCTTCTGGCTGCGCAGCTCACCGCAGGGCGACAAAATTGCGTTTCTGATGCAGGACGATCAGGGAATTGTTCAGTTGTGGACGATTTCCCCGCTGGGCGGTGAGGTGCATCAGGTCACTTCCGGCAGTGACAGTATTGAATCTGCATTCAGTTGGGACAGCACCGGGCGGTATCTGGCTTTTGTCCGTAAAGGACTGGTCATGGTGTGTTGTGCTGAAACCGGGGTATGCCGCGCGGTGACGGCACCATCGGCAGAACCGGTGTCAGGGGATGCGGTGGTGTTTTCACCGGATAACAGCCGGGTGGCATTTCTGCGCCGCACAAACGGCTGGCAGCAAATCTGGGTGGCAGACACCGGGCTGTAACGGCGGCAGATTACTCCTGCGGCAATGGTGCCTGGGCGTTATGGGCGGTTTCCGCTGCTTCCAGGCGTTTTACCCGTTCCGCAGGGGATGACTCACTGTTGTCTTTGCCGCCGGTGGCATAATCGACCGGGGCCAGAAGGGTATCGAGGACAGCGGAGAAGGGCAGGTCAATGGCGACAATCGGCTTCATGACCCAGCCGGTTTCGTCATCCTGCAACATGGCGATACTGTTTTTGGTTCCGGGATAGTAGCCCTCTGTCGGGCCGGTCCGGGTCATAATACTTGAGCAGCCGCTGAGTATCGTACTCAGTCCCAGCAATCCGCTTATTATCATACATTTGCGTGTCATAACATGTCCCTGCATATACAGCGGGCGGGTACCGGTAATTATTTCACCCGACCGGCGTACTATTCCATAAATAGAGTGTACTGAGAAGTTTTTGTTTTTTTGTGTGATCCGGATTTCCGTTTAACGGCGGAACGTGAGTGCTGTCACCGGAAAATGATCACCGGCAAATCGTCACCGGTAAAACACGCAGATCACAGGCAAAGGGTACCACCCCCGTGGAATTGTTTTAACAGAACCGGCGGAATTATCTGTCAGAAAGTGTGACTGAATTTATTGAACAGTGCGGTTTGTCGGCGCTAATACAATGATAATAGCAGGATTATTACAGCCATTACCGGAGGCACTTGCGGGTAAACTGGGACGCATTACTGAACGGTGTGAGGTAAATGCCTTGTGCTTTATGCCGGCCGGTGATGTCAGTTAACAGATCCAAAGTCCTCGTTATACCTTTACCCCGTTATGTACTTACCACATAACGGGGATTTTTTTAACGGCGGCTGCAACAGTGCGGCAGATGATCATCAATCATGCCGACGGCCTGCATAAAGGAATAACAGATAACCGGCCCGCAGAATTTAAACCCGCGTTTTTTCAGTGCTTTTGCCAGAGCATGGGACAGCGGGGTATCCGCAGGGATGGTGCTGCTGTCTGTATAGTGGTTAATCAGCGGCGTGTTACCGGTGAAATTCCACAAAAAATCACTGAAATCTTCACCGGCCTCCTGCATCGCCAGGTAGGCTTTTGCATTACTGATAATGGCATTGATTTTCGCCCGCTGGCGGACAATTCCCGGGTTTTGCATCAGTTTGTCCACATCGGCCTCTGTCATGGCCGCCACTTTTTCCGGATCAAACTGAAAGAACGACTGCCGGTAATTTTCACGCTTTTTCAGGATCACCAGCCAGGAAAGACCCGCCTGCTGGCCTTCAAGGCAGATCATCTCAAATAATTTATGGTTATCCCGCTCGGGGACCCCCCATTCGGTGTCATGATACTGAATATAGAGCGGGTCATCAGTAACCCACGCACAGCGGTTCTGAGCAGCGGCGGACAGTGACATTGTGTTCTCCCGGAAGACGGCTTTTTTGTTAATTTATACTGGATAAATATCCATGTAAACGGGTATGTTCCCGGTTTTTCGATCCGGGCGGAAAAAGATCGGAGAAGCGCTGTATAGTCCGGCGGTCAGAGGGTATACTGAATGACTTTTATTTTATTATTCATTTTCTCGCGTGCGGATCCAACATGCAAAAGTTTGATACCAAAACCTTCCAGGGTCTTATCCTGACATTACAGGATTACTGGGCGCGCCAGGGCTGTACCATTGTTCAACCACTGGACATGGAAGTCGGCGCCGGCACTTCACACCCGATGACGTGTCTGAGAGCGTTAGGGCCGGAGCCGATTGCGGCGGCCTATGTGCAGCCATCCCGTCGTCCGACGGACGGCCGTTACGGGGAAAACCCGAACCGCCTGCAGCACTACTATCAGTTTCAGGTCATCATCAAACCGTCTCCGGATAACATCCAGGAACTGTATCTCGGCTCCCTGAAAGAGCTGGGTATTGACCCGACGGTTCATGACATCCGTTTTGTTGAAGATAACTGGGAAAACCCGACACTGGGTGCCTGGGGATTAGGCTGGGAAGTCTGGCTGAACGGTATGGAAGTCACGCAGTTCACTTACTTCCAGCAGGTCGGCGGCCTGGAGTGCAAACCGGTTACCGGGGAAGTCACTTACGGCCTGGAGCGCCTGGCGATGTATATCCAGGGCGTGGACAGCGTTTACGATCTGGTCTGGTGTGACGGCCCGCTGGGCAAAACCACCTATGGTGATATCTATCATCAGAACGAAGTTGAGCAATCCACGTATAACTTTGAATACGCCGATGTGGACTTCTTATTCACCTGTTTCGAACAGTATGAGAAAGAAGCACAGTCCCTGCTGGCACTGGAAACTCCGCTGCCGTTACCGGCCTACGAGCGTATTCTGAAAGCGGCTCACTCTTTCAACCTGCTTGATGCGCGCAAAGCGATTTCGGTGACGGAACGTCAGCGTTATATCCTGCGCATCCGTACCCTGACCAAAGCCGTTGCCGAAGCTTACTATGCCTCCCGTGAGGCACTGGGCTTCCCGATGTGTAAAAAGAACTAAGAGGCTGTCATGACACAACAGACTTTCCTGACGGAAATCGGCACAGAAGAGTTACCGCCGAAGGCGCTTCGTTCTCTTGCTGAATCTTTTGCGGCCAACCTGACTGCAGAACTGGCTGCTGCTAACCTGACTCACGGTGATGTGACCTGGTATGCCGCACCACGCCGCCTGGCGGTAAAAATTGCCGGTCTGGCGGAATCTGCCGCTGATCGCGAAGTGGAAAAGCGCGGCCCTGCTATTGCCCAGGCATTTGATGCCGAAGGCAAACCGACCAAAGCGGCGGAAGGCTGGGCACGCGGTTGCGGGATCACTGTCGATCAGGCTGATCGCATGGTCACTGACAAAGGTGAATGGCTGCTGTACCGCGCGGTGGAAAAAGGGAATAAAGCCAAAGAATTATTGGCAGATATGGTCAGCCGTGCGCTGGCAAAACTGCCTATCCCGAAACTGATGCGCTGGGGTGATAAAGAGACTCACTTTGTGCGTCCGGTTCATACCGTCACGATGCTGATGGGCGCGGATGTTATTCCGGGTGAAGTCCTTGGGATAACCTCTGACCGTGTTATCCGTGGTCACCGTTTTATGGGTGAAGCGGAATTTACTATCGCACACGCAGACGAGTATCCGGCAATTCTGGAAACCCGCGGTAAAGTGATGGCGGATTACGATGCCCGTAAAGCTATGATCAAACGTGATGCGGAAAAAGCAGCACTGGCACTGGGCGGCGTGGCTGACCTGACTGACAGCCTGCTGGAAGAAGTCACTTCACTGGTGGAATGGCCGGTTGTGCTGACAGCGAAATTCGAGGAAAAATTCCTCGCGGTTCCGTCTGAAGCCCTGGTTTACACCATGAAAGGTGACCAGAAGTACTTCCCGGTTTACGACAAAAACGGCAGCCTGATGCCGAACTTTATCTTTGTCGCCAATATCGAGTCCTCTGACCCGTCGCAGATCATCGCAGGTAACGAAAAAGTTGTCCGTCCTCGTCTGGCGGATGCCGAATTCTTCTTCAAAACCGACTGCAAAAAACGTCTGGAAGATAACCTGCCGCGCCTGAGCACAGTCCTGTTCCAGCAGCAGCTGGGTACACTGCGTGATAAAACTGATCGCCTTGAAGCGCTCGCAGGCTGGATTGCCGGTCAGATTGGCGCGGATGTGAATCACGCCACCCGTGCGGGCCTGCTGGCCAAATGTGACCTGATGACCAACATGGTCTTTGAGTTCACGGACACCCAGGGTGTGATGGGCATGCACTATGCACGCCATGACGGTGAATCCGAAGACGTGGCACTGGCGCTGAAAGAGCAGTATCAGCCGCGTTATGCCGGTGATAACCTGCCGTCAACGCCGGTGTCTGATGCTCTGGCGATTGCTGACAAAATGGATACCCTGGCGGGGATCTTCGGTATCGGCCAGCATCCGAAAGGGGATAAAGACCCGTTTGCTCTGCGCCGTGCCGCACTCGGCGTGCTGCGTATCATCGTTGAGAAAGGTTACAACCTCGACCTGGAAACGCTGACACAGGAAGCGGTCCGCCTGTATGGTGATAAGCTGACGAACGCGAATGTGGTCACTGACGTGGTTGATTTCATGTTAGGCCGTTTCCGTGCATGGTATCAGGAGCAGGGTTATGCGATTGATACTATCCAGGCAGTTCTGGCGCGTCGTCCGACCCGTCCGGCAGACTTTGATGCCCGCATGAAAGCCGTCACTCACTTCCGTACACTGGAGGAAGCCGCTGCTCTGGCCGCTGCTAACAAGCGTGTTTCCAACATTCTGTCGAAGAGTGATGATGCACTGAATGATACCGTTCTGGCATCATTAATGAATGCACCGGAAGAGATCCGCCTGGCAGCCTATGTGACTGACCTGAAAACGCAGCTGGCTCCGCTCTATGCGGAAGGCAAATATCAGGAAGCACTGACTGAACTGGCCTCTCTGCGTGAAGCGGTGGATGCGTTCTTTGATAGCGTAATGGTGATGGATAAGGATGACAATATCCGCCGTAACCGTCTGACATTATTAAATGAACTGCGCAACCTGTTCCTGGGTGTTGCGGATATTTCACTGTTGCAGTAACCGGTGAAAGAGCTAAAAGCCCGGCAATGCCGGGCTTTCTTTTTACTGAAGTGGTTTTTTTATCTCAGATTCAAATACAGGCACGGATGTGATTTTTCCATTACCTGAATGATAGAGTTCATAAGCTCTGAACTTAGCTGTTTCATTCATTATCTCGCCATCATTAATATAGGCAAGAACATCACTATCTGCAGATATATCCAATGCTTCCAGATATTTTTTATTGTTAAATGCGATTTGATTTGCTTTAACCAATAAACTGCCTGTCAGATTGCCATAGTTATTAATACCAACACCGGATTTAACATTATTCAAACTGGTAATTTCGGTGATATCTGATGACATATTCCCTTTGTTATGGATAACAGCGCTGCCTATTGCCAGCATTTTATGTTTGTTATCAATATGGATATTGCCGTTGTTGGTAATCTGGCTGTTTTCCAGGATTGAATCCGCATCAGTTACACGGATATTACCTTTGCTGCCATTCATCAGGTGTGAATTGACCAAATCCAACGTCAGTTGACTATTCACAGCATGTTGCTTTTGTGCATCACCAACCGGACCAACTGTAATTATACCGTGATTTTTTATATCAGTGTTATTTGCACTGATATACATATTATCTGTTTTAATATGGCTGTCTTTGCGGATGGCTAGTTTGCTTTTTTCAGCGCCACTGCTGCCGGGCAAAGCTTCCAAACCCCGGACTGTATCTGGTGAATATTTTACTAATTCATGGCCGCTGAACATCACCAGATTGGGCGTACTGATTTCACTGTTACGAATAGTGATGTTTTCAGCAATCACATTGAATTTGTTTACGGAAGAAAACGCATTTTCAGTGGTGTTACTAATGCGAATGTTGCTGTTATTTTTACTATTGTGATAACCCAGTAATTCTCCGTCCAGAGAGAATACTATTTTTCCGCCAGTCAGTGTTAACTGATCCGCGCCGGAAACACTGCACCCGTTACAGGCAATACCGTTCGGGTTAGCGATAATGAGATGGGCTTTTTGGCCATCCACATGCATATTGCCGCGCAGTTGTGATTTTTCGGTTGAAAGCACCTCGTTAATAATTATTCCGGCGCCGGATTCGCGGTTATTAAATACCACACCATGCTTGCCGACGTTAAACTTATCATAGGCATTATAAGAAACACCTTGCGTGTTTGCCGGTGCGATATTGATGGTGGTGTTGCTCCCCTGACGGACGATCTGAGTCGTCTCTGATGATACAGGATTAACGGTAATATCCGTTGCAGAGGCGAACTGAGCGAGGAAAAGGGCACTGCTGATAACGGACAGCTTTACTATTTTTGGCATAACCACTCCCTGGTTGTTGCTGAGGTATAAAATCCACGGGCAGGATAAATAAAGTCGCTGACAGCAGATATAAACAGAGTGGTTATTTTTTGTCAGTTTTCAGCATTCCGATAGCAAATAAAAAACATACCGTTTACCAATAAGCGGATAAAAAACAGAAATTTGGCTGATAAACCGGCGAAATAAAAATAATGGGGTGAAAAACAAAAAATTCCGGTTTCTGCTCTTGACGTTTAGCCTTTCCGGCAGTAATATCCATCCCGCTTTCGGCGAGTAGCGCAGCTTGGTAGCGCAACTGGTTTGGGACCAGTGGGTCGTAGGTTCGAATCCTATCTCGCCGACCATATTAAGAAAAACCCTGCTCTTACAGCAGGGTTTTTTGCTTTTCAGCATCTGCCATTTTTCCTCTTCTGTTACTTTCAAAAATTCCGCCGCTTTTTTGATATCGCTGTTTTCTGTTATCCGTTTAACTGCCCGCTGAAAGGATTTCATCAGACGGACGGATACATGATAAAAAAAACAGCGGCTGCTGCTGTGATGGCGACGGCCTGTGGCTGCGCATGGGGCAGCACTTACACTTCTTCTCCGCCGGTTTCTCCGGCCTCCTGCGCCATACTGTCAGAGGTGGTGATTAAGCAGCGTGAATTAATTGAGCCCTCTTATCTGGCGGATGAATTTGAAAAAAGCATTACCGGACACTGTCTGACATCAGAACAGATGGCAGAAGCGGTAATGACACTGGAGTCGGTGGTGCATCAGGCCGGTTTTATCACAGCACAAATCAGTGTGCCGCCGCAGAATGTCAGCGACGGTACCCTGACACTTCACTATCTGCCCGGTTATCTGAGCGGCTATCGCGATAAAGAGAGCGGGAACGCGCATTTCGGGCTGAACCTGATTTTCCCGCAGCGGGCGGACGGACAGCTGAACATCCGTGATACTGAACTGGGAATGTCCCATCTTAATCAGTTGCCGGGTCTGGGGGCTCAGGCCGCCGTTGAACCTGATCCGCAGAATCCCGGCAACAGCATCATCACCATTACCCGGCAGAAAAAACGCAGCATCAGCGGCTCACTTGAAATCAGCAACTACGGTAGCCCGTCAACCGGCAGCAGGCAGATAACTAACCGGCTCAGTCTTGAAAATCCGTTACAGCTGTATGACCGCCTGTTTATTTATACCCTGCGGGATATGGACCGCGACCATTCCGCCGGGGTGAAATTTATTTATGGCCAGTACCGGATCCCTTTCCGGTACTGGGAATTTACCGCAGGCGGCAGTTACAGTGAGCAGAAGCAGCAATACCCGGTATACCGGGGATCACTGGACTATTTTACCCGCAGCAAAACGCTGGATCTGAGCTTCGGCCGTAAGCTCCTTCTGACCCCGGTACATGATGTCACCCTCAGCAGCGGCATTTCTGCGGTAACCCGGCATGTCACACTCGGACATGCGCCGCTGATATTGCCTGAGCGCCGGTCTGTTTACTGGAATACCGGACTGAATCACCGCTGGTATCTGCCGGATTTCACCTTGCAGTATCAGGTGCAGTATAAGCATTCACTGAACCGCTTTGGTGCGCTGCCGGTAACAGAAAAAAAGCTGAAACCGACCCGGCAGCTGATGGCAGAAACAACACTGACAGTACCGTTCCGCCTTGCCGGTCAGTCGTTTTATTATGAAGGCGTTATGCGCGGCTTTATTAATGCAGATAAAGCAGATGAGATGGATTATGAATCCCTGAGTGGCCGTTATTCGGTACGCGGCTATCCGTTTTCCCACAGCATGAGCGCCGCGCGGGCTTTTATCAGCCGTAATGAGGTGGTCTGGCAGCAGGTATTGCCGGGACATAATCTGTATCTGGCAGCAGATGCCGGGCTGCCGGGGGCAAAAATTTCCGGAGGTGCGCGATCTCATCGTCTGGCGGGTACGGAGATCGGGATGAAGGGGTTTTATAAATCACTGAGCTATCAGGTCTTTGCCGGTCTGCCGCTGAAAGAAGCGGAACGTGTACGGGCCTTTTCACCGGCGGGCGGATTTTCTGTCAGTGTCAGTTACTGAGGACCGGTTTGATTTCAGTACGTGATAGTACCGCTGTATATCAGGCAGGGTGCGGATTACAGCGGCAGTTGTGGCAAAATGTGCAACGGAAAACACTGTGACAGTGATATCAGACAAAATAATCGCGCAGTAATTAAGCATTCAGTCACAAAATCCGGATAATTTTTATCAGCTGTTTATTCTGTGAACGTTTTATCCGGCAGCTGAATAAATGCTCAGTTGTGCACCCGTTCAAACATTTTAGCTGTTTTTGTTATCAAAACGTTTGATTTGTGTGTTTTATGTGTAGTCATCGTCCATAGTCAATAGTATTGACTGCCTCTGTGACAGTTGATTTAGTGAAGTGTCAGAAAATAATAAACAAACTGAAATTTGTGGTCCGGCACTACCGGACGACAGAGCAAACACGACATTCAACGACAGGCGGAGATAATGATGATGAGAAGCGCCAACCGTAAGACAGGATTTGCGAAGCTGGGTATTACACTGGTTGCTCTGGCGGTATCCGCCAGTGTTAATGCGGCGGGAACGCTGGTTTTTTGTTCTGAGGGATCACCGGAAGGGTTTAACCCGCAGCTGTTCACCTCGGGAACCACTTATGATGCCAGCTCCGTGCCGCTGTATAACCGGCTGGTGGAGTTTAAGGCCGGTACCACAGAGCTGGAGCCGGGCCTGGCAGAATCCTGGGATGTGAGCGAAGACGGAAAAACCTATACGTTCCATCTGCGCAAAGGGGTGAAATTCCACAGCAGCAAGGATTTCAAACCAACCCGTGATTTCAATGCGGATGATGTGGTCTTTACCTTCGACCGCCAGAAAAACCCGGATAACCCGTATCACAAGGTCTCCGGCGGCAGTTATGAATATTTCAGCGGCATGGATATGGATAAAATCATCGATAAAGTTGAGAAGGTCGATGACAACACAGTCCGTTTTCAGCTGAGCCGCTCTGAAGCGCCGTTCCTGGCAAACCTCGGGATGGACTTCGCCTCCATTCTTTCCGCTGAATATGCCGATCAGATGCTGAAAGCCGGTACACCGGAGAAAGTCGACCTGAACCCGATCGGCACCGGGCCGTTTGTGTTGCAGCAGTACCAGAAAGATTCCCGTATCCTGTATAAAGCCAATGACGATTACTGGAACGGCAAACCGAAAATTGACCGCCTGGTCTTCTCCATCACCCCGGATGCTTCTGTCCGTTACGCCAAACTGCAGAAAAACGAGTGTCAGGTAATGCCGTACCCGAACCCGGCAGACCTGGAGCGTATGCGTGCGGATAAAAATATTGTCCTGAAAGAGCAGCCGGGCCTGAACGTCGGCTATCTCTCCTATAACGTCACGAAAAAACCGCTGGATAACGTCAAAGTGCGTCAGGCACTGAATATGGCGGTTAATAAAGATGCCATCATTGACGCGGTGTATCAGGGCGCAGGCCAGAAAGCGAAAAACCTGATCCCGCCGACCATGTGGGGCTACAACAACAGTATCGAAGACTATCCGTATGATCCGGAAAAAGCCAAAGCGCTGCTGAAAGAAGCGGGTATGGAAAACGGCTTTGAAATCGACCTGTGGGCGATGCCGGTTCAGCGTCCGTATAACCCGAACGCCCGCCGTATGGCTGAGATGATCCAGGCAGACTGGGCGAAAGTCGGCGTGAAAGCCAAGATTGTGACCTATGAGTGGGGTGAGTACCTCAAGCGCGCGAAAGCGGGCGAGCCTCAGACTGTCATGATGGGCTGGACCGGTGATAACGGGGATCCGGATAACTTCTTCGCCACACTCTTCAGCTGTGCGGCCAAAGAGCAGGGTTCTAACTACTCGAAATGGTGTGATCAGTCCTTTGAAAATATCATTCAGCCGGCACGTACCACGGCTGATCCGAAAGAGCGCGCCAAGCTGTATGAGCAGGCTCAGGTGGTGATGAAAGAGCAGGCACCTGCACTGATCGTTGCGCACTCAACAGTGTTTGAGCCGGTGCGCAAAGAAGTGAAAGGCTATGTGGTGGATCCGCTGGGTAAACACCACTTTGATAATGTTTCTATCGAAAAATAAGTAAACCGGAAATGAGTGTTACCGGTCTGCCGCCTCCTCCGGGGGGCGGCAACCCTGTATCGAACCGCATTGCACGGACGACGCAGAACACATAACTAAAACAATATTATTCATCGTGTGAGTATAAAGGGAAAGTCCTCCCTTTCGTCCGGTCTTATGACCAGAGCGCTGTCAGCGGCCATTACAAGAGAAACAGGGATATGCTGCAATTTATCCTCCGACGGGTCGGGATGGTAATACCGACATTTATCGGTATTACGTTACTGACGTTTATATTTGTTCATCTGATTCCGGGAGACCCGGTCACTATCATGGCGGGTGAGCGGGGAATTTCCCCTGAACGCCACGCCCAGCTGATGGCGGCTCTGGGGCTGGATCAGCCTTACTGGAAACAGTACCTTCATTATATCAATGGTGTCCTGCACGGTGACCTCGGCCTCTCTCTGAAGAGCCGTCAGCCGGTGTGGGAAGAGTTTGTTCCCCGCTTTAAAGCCACGCTGGAACTCGCTGCCTGTGCCATGATTTTCGCCATTTCTGTCGGGATCCCGGTCGGGGTGCTGGCGGCCGTCAAACGCGGGTCAATCTTTGATCACACTGCTATCGGGGTCTCCCTGACCGGCTATTCCATGCCGATTTTCTGGTGGGGCATCATGCTGATCATGCTGGTGTCGGTGAATCTCGATCTGACACCGGTGTCGGGGCGCTTATCGGACAGTGTGTTCCTCGACGACAGTCAGCCGCTGACCGGATTTATGCTGATTGATACCCTGATCTGGGGTGAGGACGGCGATTTTCATGATGCGGTGATGCATCTTATTCTGCCGTCCATTGTGCTCGGTACCATCCCGCTGGCGGTGATTGTCCGTATGACCCGTTCGGCAATGCTGGAAGTGCTGGGTGAGGATTATATCCGTACCGCCCGCGCCAAGGGGCTGAGCCGCATCCGCGTGATTGTGGTGCATGCACTGCGCAACGCGCTGCTGCCGGTGGTGACCGTTATCGGCTTACAGGTCGGCGTGATGCTGGCCGGGGCGATTCTGACCGAAACGATTTTTTCCTGGCCCGGTATCGGCCGCTGGCTGATTGATGCCCTTCAGCGCCGCGACTATCCGGTTGTACAGGGCGGCGTTCTGCTGATCGCCATTCTGATTATCCTGGTTAACCTGTGCGTGGATTTACTCTACGGCGTCGTTAACCCGCGGATCCGTCATAAAAAATAACAGGAGCGCACAATGTCTGAGACGACAAATACTACCGTGACCCGCGCGCCTGAGCCGCTTTCCCCGCTGCGCGAATTCTGGCACTACTTCCGGCGCAACAAAGGCGCGCTGATCGGCCTGATCTATATTCTGCTGATGCTGCTGATCGCCGTTTTTGCCCCGCTGCTCGCCCCGCATCTGCCGGATGAGCAGTTCCGTGATCATTTATTACAGCCGCCGGTCTGGCAGGAAGGCGGCTCATGGCAGTTTATTCTCGGTACTGATGATATCGGCCGCGATATTCTGTCGCGCCTGATGTACGGCGCACGGCTTTCACTGCTGGTCGGTTGTCTGGTGGTAGCGCTGTCGCTGCTGCTGGGGGTGGTGATTGGCCTCGCTGCCGGGTATTTCGGCGGCTGGGTTGATGCCCTGATCATGCGTATCGTCGATATCATGTTGGCACTGCCGAGCCTGCTGCTGGCACTGGTGCTGGTGGCGATTTTCGGTCCGTCGATTGTTAATGCCTCGCTGGCGCTGACTTTCGTGGCACTGCCGCACTATATCCGTCTGACCCGCGCGGCGGTGCTGACGGAAGTGAGCCGCGACTATGTGACCGCTTCTGCGGTGGCGGGCGCAGGCCCGGTGCGCCAGATGTTTGTCAATATTCTGCCGAACTGCCTGGCACCGCTGATTGTGCAGGCATCTCTGGGTTTCTCCAACGCTATTCTGGACATGGCTGCATTAGGTTTCCTCGGGATGGGCGCACAGCCGCCGACACCGGAGTGGGGAACCATGCTGTCCGATGTTTTACAGTTTACGCAGAGCGCATGGTGGGTGGTGACCTTCCCGGGCCTGGCGATTTTACTGACAGTACTGGCGTTTAACCTGATGGGCGACGGATTGCGTGATGCCCTTGATCCTAAGCTTAAGCAGTAGAGGTGCAGACATGGCGTTATTAACAGTTGATAAATTATCTGTTCACTTCGGTGAAAAAGAGATGCCATTCCGCGCCGTTGACCGGATCAGCTATCAGGTTGAGGAAGGTGAAGTGCTCGGGATTGTCGGGGAATCCGGCTCCGGTAAATCCGTCAGTTCACTGGCGATTATGGGGCTGATTGATTTCCCGGGCCGGGTGATGGCGGATAACCTTGAGTTTGACGGCCGCCATCTGCTGACCATCTCAGAAAAAGAGCGGCGCGAGCTGGTGGGCGCGGATGTGGCAATGATTTTCCAGGATCCGATGACCAGCCTGAATCCCTGCTATACCGTGGGATATCAGATCATGGAAGCCCTGAAAGTTCACCAGGGCGGCAACCGGAAAACCCGGTTACAGCGGACTATCGACCTGCTGACGCTGGTCGGTATCCCGGATCCGAAATCGCGGCTGGATGTCTATCCGCACCAGTTATCCGGCGGGATGAGCCAGCGGGTGATGATTGCGATGGCGATTGCCTGCCGTCCGAAGCTGCTGATTGCCGATGAGCCGACAACAGCACTGGATGTGACTATTCAGGCACAGATCATTGAACTGCTGCTGGAGTTACAGCAGCAGGAAAACATGGCACTGGTGCTGATCACCCATGACCTCGCGCTGGTGGCGGAAGCCGCTCACCACATTATTGTGATGTATGCGGGGCAGGTGGCGGAGTCCGGCAAGGCGTCGGATATCTTCCGCGCGCCGCGCCATCCGTATACTCAGGCACTGTTACGGGCACTGCCGGAATTCGCCGGTAACAAGAGCCGTCTGGCATCACTGCCGGGGGTTGTGCCCGGTAAATATGACCGGCCTGAGGGCTGTCTGCTGAACCCGCGCTGCCCGTACGCCACGGATTTATGCCGCAGCACGGAACCGGAACTGCGTACTGTCGGGGCGCGTCAGGTGAAATGTCATACCCCGCTGGATGATGAAGGGAGACCGGGCCATGAGTGAAACCACACAGCCGCTGTTACATGTCAGTGATCTGAAAAAATATTATCCGGTGAAGAAAGGCTTTTTCTCGCCGGAGCGGATGGTGAAAGCCCTCGACGGCGTATCGTTTGATCTGAATCGCGGGAAAACCCTGGCGGTGGTCGGGGAGTCCGGCTGCGGGAAATCGACACTCGGCCGTCTGCTGACCATGATTGAAAAACCGACCGGCGGGGAGCTGTTCTACCAGGGGCAGGATCTGCTGGTGGCAGATAAACATGCGGAGAAACTGCGGCGGCAGAAAATCCAGATTGTGTTCCAGAACCCGTACGGCTCGCTTAATCCGCGTAAAAAAGTCGGGCAGATTCTGGAAGAGCCGCTGGTGATCAATACCTCCCTCAGCGCGGCAGAGCGTAAAGAGAAAGTGCTGGCGATGATGGCGAAAGTCGGCCTGAAAACTGAGCATTACAGCCGTTATCCGCATATGTTTTCCGGCGGTCAGCGCCAGCGTATTGCCATTGCCCGGGGGCTGATGCTGGATCCTGATGTGGTGATTGCCGATGAACCGGTATCCGCGCTGGATGTGTCTGTCCGTGCTCAGGTATTAAACCTGATGATGGATCTCCAGGATGAGCTGGGTCTGTCGTATGTGTTTATTTCTCATGACTTATCGGTGGTGGAACATATTGCGGATGATGTGATGGTGATGTATCTGGGCCGTTGTGTGGAAAAAGGCACCAAAGCGCAGATTTTTGAGAATCCGCGCCATCCTTACACACAGGCTCTGCTCTCTGCGACACCGAGGCTGAATCCGGCACAGCGCCGTGAGCGGATAAAACTGACCGGCGAGCTGCCGAGCCCGCTGAATCCGCCGCCGGGATGCGCCTTTGCCGCCCGCTGCCGTCATGCATTTGGCACCTGTACTCAGTTCCGTCCGGAGCTTAAATCCTACGGCGGACAGCTGATTGCCTGTTTCGCGGTGGACAGGGAAGAAGAGGCAAAAATTTCCGCATAACATTCTGTTTTACAGTAAATTACAGAAAAACATGTTTTAACTGAAGACAAACAGCGATAATGGAGGGCTCCGTTATCGCTTTTTGCTGTCTGGCGGGTGAGATTAGATCAGCACAAAGCACAATGATGACGTATAATCACTGCGTATGGCGAAAGATGTGATAACTGAATTGTAACGAAAGGCGTGGAATATGCGTGTAAAAGTCAGAAAGTCACTGACTATCAAACAGATGTCAGTTGTCGCTGCGGTGACTTTGGTGACGATCGCACTTTTTATGACGCTTCTGTTATCACATCTGATACAACAGCGGAAAGATGATTACATCAATCAGCTTTATAATTCGTCAGTACAGGTCAGGAAACCGCTGGCAGATGCCTTGTTAGGGTCGGACTTAAACGCAATAAAATCGACGCTGATAACATTGCGGGCCAGCGGGATTTTAGGACGCGCGATTGTGATGACGCCGGAAAATGTTCAGGTGATAAGCCTGGATTTTGCCACACACCGTCCTATTCCCGGCACAGCAAAAATGATTTTCGGGATCCCGGTTGAGATTAAGGTTCCGCTTTACGCCTACGGCGTGGCGCATACCGGCAAACCCCCGCAGGGTTATCTTATTCTTCAGGTGGATGATAACCGCATATACCGCTTCGCGATGAATGTCGTGGCACTGATGGTGACCAGTTATCTGTTACTGGCGCTGGTGCTGGTGATCGCGATAAGCTGGTGTATTAACCGCCTGATCGTGCGGCCGCTGCGTAATATGGCCCGTGAGCTGAACAGTGATGAGCCTGCAGAGCAGCTCAGTTGTTCAGCATATCATGAGGATGATGAACTTGGTTTGCTGGCGAAGGGGTACCGGAACCAGCTGAACAAACATAAAACGGAGTCATCATAAAACTTCCCGGACGGTTTGCTGTCTAAACCCAGACGAATCAAAAGGGCGTCCCGGAAGCCGGTCAGTTTTTGCCTGTACGTATCGTCTGACATAACAGTATTTCCGGCATCAGTGGTAAACCTCAGAAGAAGGCATACCAGGGATTCATATTAAAAGAGGTTAGCATGCAACGCTCTTATTTACGTGTTTTACTCGGTGGCGTCCTGATTGCCGTCACATCTCAGTTACACGCAGAAGCATTACAGCCGGACCCGGCATGGCAGCAGGGTAAACTGGCAAACGGATTCAGCTGGCAGCTGCTTCAGACGCCGCAGCGCCCGAATGACCGCATACAGATGCGCCTTTCTGTTCAGACCGGCTCCATGATGGAAAAACCGGCTGAAAAAGGGTTCGCTTACCTCATCCCGAAAGTGGTGATGTTTAACAGCCAGAGCCTGAACACACAGCAGTTATCGAACCTGCTGCGTAATGGTATAAGCCCGGATATGCCGCTGCCGCCGGCGATTGTTTCCTATGATTTCACACTCTATAACCTGAGCCTGCCGAATAATAATCCTGAAGTGCTGAAAGCGGCACTGAGCTGGATGGCGGATGTCTCAGGTCATGGAATTTTTAATCAGGAAACTGTTGCTGCCGCCCTGGCCGCGCCGGATTCTCCGGTCGCCACTTATCCGCCGAATATCAATGATCCTATCTGGCGTGCCCGGTTAAAAGGCACTACTCTCCAGGGGTTTGACCCGGTGCCGCCGCCTGCGGGCAAAATTGATGTTGAGGCACTGAACAGTTTCTATCAGCGCTGGTACACACCGGATATGGCGACACTGTATGTTGCCGGGCCGGTTGATAAACGCGCGCTGGAAGACGGCATCAGCAAAGCATTCGGCTCTCTGGAAGGTAAGCGTCAGACACCGGTCAGTGTCGCTACACTACCGCCGATGAAACCACGCTCAGTCCATGCCGTGAATGAAAATCAGAAAGACGATATGCTGGCGCTGGTCTGGGATCTGAACTGGTCTTCCGTCAAAGATTCAGATGCACTGAACCGCTACTGGTTAAATGACCTCGCCCGTGAGGCACTTTTTGGTGTATTACAGCAGGGCATCGGCAAGAAAAATGAAAAATTCATGGCCATGAATATGGATTGCCGGATGCAGTATCAGCGTGCCAGCTGTATGCTCAGCCTGCGTGCGCCGAATGAAAAAATGCCGGTGATTGTCTCTGAACTGGCCGGTGAACTGGCTGTGCTGAAAGAAAAAGGGATTTCCGCTGAGAATTTTGATGCGCTGATTGCCATGAAACAGGCTCAGCTTCAGCAGTTGTTTGCTATTTATGCCCGGACCACCACGGATATCCTGATCAACCAGCGTCTGATGTCCCAGCAGAGTAATATCATTGATATTCCGCCGGAGCAGTACCAGCGTCTGCGTCAGGCGTTCCTGAATAACCTGACACCGGATGTGCTGAACGCAGAAATTCATGCGATTTTAGAACAGGATACCGCATTCTTCTTTACTCAGCCGAAAGGTGAGACAGAAATGAATGTGGATCAGCTGCGTGCTCAGTTCGATAAGATAATGCATCCGGAGAAAGCGGTTGCTGCGGCAGAGAAACAGGCTGCGGCGGATGCGGAATCCGCTGAGAAAGCGGCAGCCGAAAAAGCAGCGGCAGAAAAAACTGCCGCAGAGCAGGCTAAGGCCCCGGCGGTAACCCCGGAAGCGGCAGCGCCGTCACAGGAAGCGAAACCGGCAGAACCAAAGGCACCGGCTCCGGCTAAAAAAGGCGGGCAAAACGGCAATGCCGAGCCACCGGCGGCAGATAACAACACCGACGGTGTCAGTGCCTGATTTCGGGTAATAGTATGAAATAAAAAGGGTATCTTTCAGATACCCTTTTTTAATGGCTATTCATAGTCCTGACACAAGCTGCTTTCCAGCAGATTCATCAGCCACGGCCGGGTGTCCCTGTTATTCACAAAGCCCGCCGCCGCGATTTTTTTCTGCGGGTGATAGTAAGCTGCGGTTCCCCAGAATCCCAAATGATACCAGAGTGTCTGGCCGTCCCGCTCTGTCACCATCACCCCGCAGCGGTAATCTTCCGCACCGTCATGGCTGCCCGGTTTCAGCATGGTTTCAAGGGTGTCCGGCTTGTCAAAAATACGGCCCTCAAACAGATTCGCCATAAACACCGCCAGGGCGTTTACCGACATAATCAACCCGCCGCCGCCCCAGAGATCCATGGTCGGACTGATGGTCTCCCCGTCAATATTGCCGAGATACTGATGTGCCCGGGGCGGAAGACCCGCCGGCGCAGGCTCTTCCAGTTCCCAGTAAGCGGATTCCATGCCCGGTGCATCAAAGCGCAGCAACTGCCGGACCGCCTGTGCCAGCGGCAGTTGTGTGATCCGCTCAATAATATCGCCCAGCAGCAGATACCCGGTATCGGAATAGAGGAAACAGAGGCCCGGTTTCATCAGCGGATAGCCCCGGCTGACATACAGGCGGATCTGCTCATCCCGTGTCCAGAGATGGCCGGGGTCGGCGAGCACATCACGGATATACTTCTCATCGGCATGATCATACAGCCCGCTGCTGTGACTGAGCAGATGCTGCACCGTGATGGCATTCAGATCATAACCCGCCTCTGTCAGCCAGCGGACATACTGCGGGGAGAGCAGCGGCGCGACCGGTGAACTGAGACTGAGCTTCTGCTGTTCATACAGGCGCAGCACTGCCGCCGCGGTAAACGTTTTGGTATTACTGGCGATCCGCACCGGGGTATCCGGGGTGACCGGCGTGCTGTCGTTTTTGCTCAGTCCGCCGTGTGCCGCACCGTCCGGTAATTCACACCCTTCGCCGGTGAAACAGAATGCCGTGGCAAAACCGTCCGGCTGAACATCCTGCAGCAGGGCTGATAAATTCCGCGCCGGCATGGTTATTTCTTCGCGTCAGCGCGCAGTTTCGTCACACTCTGTCCGCCGACACCCCAGTTGTCTGTTTCCACCTCATCAATAATCACAAAGGTTGAGGCCGGGTTTTTTCCCAGTACATCAACAAGTAATTGTGTGGCACCTTCAATCAGTTTTTGCTTTTGTTCTGCGGTCGCACCTTCTTTGGTGATGCGGATATTGATGAATGGCATAGAGGCTCCTGATAGATGTGGTTGTCTGCAACTGTCTGAATATCAGCCGGTAACGGTTCAGTATCCGTTACACTGACTGATATTCATACCATATTGCAGCCAAAATCTCAGGCGGTTTTATTTTTTTGGATGTCAGTCGCAATCCAGGCGGCTGAAAAGAGGATCAGGCGCGCGAAGAAATAGAAAAAGGCCATCAGGCCGATAACCGAACCAAACGCAGCACCGGACGGGGAGGCCGCCATATTCGGCAGCAGCCAGGTCATAATGGTTTTCAGGATCTCAAAGCCTATTGCGGCCAGCAGTGTGCCTTTCAGCAGGGAGCGGCGGCTCAGCTTCATGCGCGGCAGGATCCAGAGAATCCAGGTAAACAGCAGATAGTTGGCAAGGATGGAGATGGTCAGGCCGATCGCTGTCCAGGCGGGACGCAGCCATTCGACAGCATCCAGGCCGAGAAACGCGACAATCCGGGCTTGCGCGGCACCGGCAATTGAGGTCAGCGAGAGAGTAACCACCAGCGCCACCAGCAGACCGATCAGCGCCAGGAAATCCCGCAGATAGCGCAGGAACATGTTCTCTTTGACTTCAATATCCGGCTCCCACTGGTCGTGGTACTGTGCCCGGATAGCCATCCGCAGATTACCCACCCAGTTCACCCCCGAATAGAGTGCCAGTGCCAGACCGGTTAACCCGACGGTCGCACGCTGGCGGATTGCGGTATCAATACTGCGCTCAATGGTGGCGGCGAGTGTCGGGTCGCTGATACTGTTGGCGACACCGCGGATAAGTCTGGTCAGCAGTTCCGGATTAAAGGCCAGCACATAACCGGCGGCGGCAAAAGAGACCATCAGAATCGGGATCATGGATAAAAACGAGAAATAGGTAATCGCTGCACCGAACGGGCTGCCCATTCTGTCATTAAAGCGGGTGGCGGTGCGGATCAGATGGGCAATAAACGGAATATTGCGGATATAATTTCCGGCTTTCACACTCCATTTCAGGGCTTTTTTCCCCTGTTTTAACCCTTCATCAAAATTCTTCCGCAGGGGTTTTAATGATGATGTGCTGTTGTCATCTTCCGGTGTGTTGTTTTCCCGGGTCATGTATCCTCGCTTGTTCGGAAATTGATTCCGTTTAAGTTTACTACAGGACTCACCGGATGAACAATTCAGGTTCCGGTATAACGGGCTTCAGAATTTCCCGGTTGATTAACCGGGATAATAATATGTAATTATCCGCGCTTATTTCTCTTCAGAATAATTAAAACAAATACAAATCTATAAGATGTTCACAATATGAATAATAAATGTGTTTTTCCCGGAAATAACCGGGGAATTTACCGCTGTTTGCTGATACCGGTTATTCCGCTGCTTATTACCGGGTGTGTTTATAAACCGGAAGGGCCTTATTTTGAAGTCCGCTTTCAGCTGACTAATTATTTCGGGCAGTTAAGAGCAACAGCGTTTTAATACTGTTTGCCGGTTTCTGTTGTCAGAAAACCGGCAGCGGTATGATTACTTTAATAATGAATCCAGTTCCGCCTGTGCTTCTTTTAATTCCGCTTCGGCTTCGGCCAGTTTGCGTTCGCGTTTGGCAATCTTACTGATATCGCCTTTATCGATGGCTTTCTGTAAATCGGCTTTGCGCTCTGCCACTTCTTTTGTCCGGTCACTGACTTCATCGCGGGCATCATCACGCAGGCTGTTTGGTGTGCAGTAAGTATTCACATTCTGCAAAGCCCGCTCCAGCCCCTGCACCCGGTGTGTATTGCCGTGAGCTTTGGCGTAGCTGAGCTGCTCCTGAATTTTGCTTTTTTTGATGTCACAGCCATTCTGCGCACTCAGCGCGGAGGTGCTTACCAGTAATGCACCCAGAGCCAGTGCAGCAGTTGTAAAACGTGTCATGTTTACCTCGTTATTTATACTAGTCGTCATTTTATGACTATCAATAATGACAATGGTTCATTATCACGCCGCACAGATGAGGAAAGGGCATTGGTTCTTTCCTGCCGAAATCAGGTTATACTGAGCACTTCAATCTGTACTGATATTCTTGTTCCGGGTGGTGCACACCCGACCATCTGAGGCCCTTGTATGCTTAGTTACCGCCACAGCTTTCACGCCGGCAACCATGCGGATGTGTTAAAACACACCGTCCAGAGTCTGATCATTGAATCATTAAAAGAGAAAGACAAACCCTTTTTGTATCTGGATACGCACGCCGGTGCCGGGCGTTATCAGCTCAGTGGTGAGCATGCGGAGCGTACCGGGGAGTACCTGGAAGGGATCGCCCGTATCTGGGCACAGGAATCGGTGCCGGAAGAACTGAAAACGTATCTTGAAGCCGTCAGTGCACTGAATCCGCGTGGTGACCTGCGTTTTTATCCGGGTTCGCCTCTGATCGCCGCACATTTACTGCGTGATCACGACAAATTAAATATCAGCGAACTGCACCCGTCTGATTTCCCGCTGCTGCGCAATGAATTCAGCCGCGATAACCGCGCCCGTGTGGTGCGGGAAGATGGTTATCAGCAGCTGAAATCACAGTTACCGCCGTTATCCCGGCGCGGATTTGTGCTGATTGACCCGCCGTATGAACTGAAAAGTGATTATCAGGCCGTGGTGAAAGGGATTCAGGAAGGTCACCGCCGTTTTGCGACCGGGACTTATGCGGTCTGGTATCCGGTGGTGCTGCGCCAGCAGATCAAACGGATGGTAAAAGATTTCCAGGCAACCGGGATCCGCAAAATTCTGCAAATCGAGCTGGCGGTGCGCCCTGACAGTGATCAGCGCGGTATGACCGCATCCGGCATGATTGTGATTAACCCGCCGTGGAAGCTGGAATCGCAGATGAAATCTGTGCTGCCGTGGCTGCATAACGTGCTGGTACCGGAAGGTACAGGGCATACACTGGTTGAATGGATCACACCGGAATAATTCGTTTCCGCTGCGGGCATGACGGCAGCGGGTGTTTATGTATTGACTGATAAATGGAACGAGCCAACTATGAGCAAACATTACGATTATATTGCAATCGGCGGCGGCAGTGCCGGTATTGCGTCTGTAAACCGGGCAGCAATGTACGGGCAGAAATGTGCCCTGATTGAAGCAAAAGCGCTCGGCGGCACGTGTGTTAACGTCGGTTGTGTCCCGAAAAAAGTGATGTGGTACGGCGCGCAGATTGCGGAAGCTATCCGGCAGTACGGCCCGGATTACGGGTTTGATACCACCATCAATCATTTCAGCTGGGACAAACTGCTGGAAAGCCGTTCTGCGTATATTGATCGTATTCACCAGTCTTATGAGCGCGTTCTCGGCAATAACAAAGTGGATGTGATCACCGGTTTTGCCCGTTTTAAAGATGCACACACCGTGGAAGTGAACGGTGAAACGTATACTGCGGATCATATCCTGATCGCCACCGGCGGCCGTCCGGTTCCGCCGTCCATCCCGGGCGCGGAATACGGCATTGATTCTGATGGTTTCTTTGCACTGAAAGCTCTGCCATCACGTGTGGCGGTGGTCGGTGCCGGGTATATCGCCGTGGAACTGGCCGGGGTGCTGAATGCACTGGGCAGCGAAACACATCTGTTCGTCCGCAAACATGCACCGCTGCGTAATTTTGATCCGCTGATTACGGAAACGCTGGTCGAGGTGATGAACACCGAAGGGCCGTCACTGCACACCAACTCTGTACCGAAAGCAGTTGTGAAAAATGCCGACGGCAGTCTGACCCTGCAACTGGAAAACGGCCACGAGCAGACTGTAGATTGCCTGATCTGGGCTATCGGCCGTGAACCGGCAACAGACAATATCAATCTGGACGTCACCGGCGTGAAACTCAGCGATCGCGGTTATATTCAGGTGGATAAATACCAGAACACCTCAGTTCCGGGTGTGTATGCGGTGGGGGATAACACCGGTGCTGTCGAACTGACGCCGGTTGCGGTTGCCGCAGGCCGCCGTCTCTCTGAGCGCCTGTTTAACAACAAGCCGGACGAGCACCTGGATTACACCAATATCCCTACCGTTGTCTTCAGCCACCCGGCTATCGGCACCGTGGGTCTGACAGAACCACAGGCGATTGAGCAGTACGGCGCGGATAATGTGAAATGCTACAAATCCTCTTTCACCGCCATGTATACCGCTGTCACCAGCCATCGCCAGCCATGCAAAATGAAACTGGTGTGTGCGGGTAAAGACGAGAAAATCGTCGGTATCCACGGCATCGGTTACGGCATGGACGAAATCCTGCAGGGCTTTGCGGTTGCACTGAAAATGGGCGCCACCAAGAAAGATTTCGATAACACCGTGGCAATCCACCCGACAGCAGCGGAAGAATTTGTGACAATGCGCTGATGGCACATTAATTGATACTGATGTCTGCAAAGCAGGCCGTGACGATGTCCGGCCTGCTTTATTTTACGTAATGACAATGACACTACACCGTACTATGTTTAAAAGGATGTAACATTATTCCGGAGGAGGATATGACAAAACACACAGATGAGCAGCATCCTGTGTCCGGCGTGAATATCACCCGTTCAACACTGAATTTACGCATCAAACCGGAAGATAAAATTCTGATTGATCGCGCAGCGCATGCTGCCGGTAAAAACAGAACCGAGTTCGTACTGGAAGCTGCGCGGCGTGCCGCCGAAGAAACACTGGCAGATTTACGGGTTATTGATGTCAGTACCGATGTCTATCAGCAGTTTATTACCAGACTGGATATGGCACCACAGTCCGGTGAGGCGCTGAAGAAGACCATGCTAACGAAGGCGCCGTGGGAGAAGTAATATTGAACTTAACGGCACCGGAACCCTTGCAGCAGCATCATGATTTTACCGTTTTTCAGTCAGGTGAGGAGTCCCTTAACCATTGGCTGAAAACCCGCGCATTGCAAAATCAGCAATCCGGAGCCTCACGGACATTTGTCGTCTGCCACCATAACCGGATAATGGCCTATTATGCATTATCGACAGGCGTTATTACCTGTTCACAGGCGGCGGGTCGTTTCAGACGTAATATGCCCCCGGAAATTCCGGTTATCCTGCCGGGACGTCTTGCTGTTGACGAAAGCGTAAAAGGCAGAGGGATCGGACGGGGTCTGATAAAAGATGCCGCACTGCGGGTCTTGCAGGCGGCCGGGATTGTGGGTATCCGCGGTATTGTTGTCCGTGCTCTGTCTGATAATGCCAGACGTTTTTATGAGCATACCGGTTTTATGCCGTCACCGGCTGACCCGATGCTGCTGATGATTACATTACGGGATCTGCAGCTGGCAACCGGCATCTATTCTGAATAGCTGACGGTCACCCGAACTTCTTCGACATCCCCTCTGATGCCGGGCCGACAGATTTCCGGCCGGGCTTTTCATAGAAACCGGGTTTATCCGCGACCATCGGGATATAGGAACCTTCAAGTGTGGCGGATGTAAGATAGCCCCCGATGCAGTCCGATCTCAGCCGCTTTCAGTGATTTTGCCGACAATCCGGCTTTAATGCGCAGCGCGCAGTACTCCTGTGCGGAAGGCGCACGTTCTTCAGTAATCAGTGTTATGACGTTGTTATCTGTAACAGCGGGAATTTTTTTGCAATGACCTTAAACCATTCGGCAAATTGTTGCGGATGGTCACGCATCTCTTGTTTCAGGTCAGTGAGTGATATCCAGCGCACGGCAGCGACCTCCTGCGGATTCAGGGAAAACGGGCCGTTATAGTGGCCGGTAAACAGGTGATCATATTCATGTTCAGTCAGGGACGGCGGAACATCCGCACGATAAATGATATGTCCGGCAGGCCGCAGAGGACAGGTGATCCCCAGCTCTTCCTGCAGACGGCGCTGTGTCGCCTGTTCCAGCGATTCACCACGGCGGGGATGACTACAGCAGCTGTTGGCCCACAATCCGCCGGAATGGTATTTGCTGAGCGCGCGCTGCTGGATCAGCAGTTCACCCGCATCATTAAACAGGAACACAGAAAACGCACGGTGCAGTAATCCGAGCTGATGAACGCGGAGTTTTTCGTCATACCCGAGGGTATTATCATGTTCATCGACCAGAATCAGTTCGTCACTCATTATATCTTTTATCCGGTAAAGCGGCTGAAAGATATACTGTAGCAAATATGCAGCGGAAAGTTTGCCGGAATAGTGGCATAAAAACGCCGGAATATATCTCCGGCGTTTCATTATTTATTCTCAGGGATTATTTATTGCGGGCAGCCAGGTAATCCTGAAGGGTGCCTTCCGGGAATTTCTTACAGAATTCAACGATTTTTGGTGCTTCTGCAATCCCTTTTTCTGACAGTGCCACAAAGTCACCGCCCGGGTATTGTGTGTCTTTGCTGATCACCCACAGGGCAACCGGCGCCCAGCTTTGCGGGTTCAGATTAACGAATTCTTTGCAGGTCATTTTATCGGGTACCTGAATATCAGCAGGTTCAGCGAGAGCCACTGAGGAAAATGCACTTGCAGCAACCAGACACGCGGTGACGAAATACTTTTTCATGATAAATAAACCTCGTTTTTTGTTTCAGAAAATACAACAAATACAATACGTTTTCAGAATAGATCAAATAGCGATATATTCAATATTTCTCCTTTTTTAAAGAGGAAATAATAATATTAAATGGTTTTTTCAGGATAAAAAGTATGAGTATGCAGATGAAACTCATATCGGGCCGGGTAACATGATTTTATGTCAGGCCCGATATGAGTGACGGTTACGGATGGTGTTCCAGCCAACTGACAATAAAGTCACGGATGGCAGTGATATTGTTGATATCCAACTGCGGTACAGTAACATCCAGCCGTGGCTTATCTGACGCAAACGCAATAACAAATTCATCCAGCAGTGTCTGATACGGACGGTCAGTCACATCGCGGAACAGGGCGATTTTCGGTACGGATTCCCCCTTGAACCCTTCCACCAGGATAAGATCCAGCTCCCGTGTATCAAAGCAGGCAGCCAGCTGCATCAGATCAGGCTCCGCGCCGCCCGGGGTTTCTGTCATCAGTGCAAACCGCTCCTGACTGACCACCAGAGTCTGATAAGCACCAGCTTTACGCAGCTCGTAGCTGTCTTTCCCCGGGGTGTCCACATCCATATCGTGATGCGTGTGTTTGACCAGGCCGATGCGCAGCCCGCTTTCCCGTAACTGCGGGATCAGCTTTTTCAGCAGAGTGGTTTTGCCGGTGCCGCTGTAGGCGGTGACGGCCAGCAGCGGTACCGGGTGCGGCAGCCGGTGCTGTTTTTCCCATTCCCGGCACTCGGCAAGGGTATTGAGATTAATAAAATCACCGGGATTTGCATCAAATGTGACGGCTTTTGCGCCGATGTTATCCATAAACAGCAGAAGTTTGCGATCGCCGCCGGTGAGGTATTCTGTCAGCGGCGTGATCAGCGAGCGGTGACACAGCGCAAAGGCCGGATGCGCCCGCTGGTGATCACAGGCATAAGCGCACAGGGCATCACCTTTCTGCTGCCAGAGTTTTTCTGCCAGATCCGCCGGGAACTGCGGCACATCACAGGGTACGAACAGCACCCAGTCGTGCAGGGCGTTTTCAAGACCGGCGAGCATCCCGGCAAGCGGGCCCGGAAAATCCGGTAATGTATCGGCGACCACCCGCAGGCCGGTGGCGTGATAATCCTGCGTATTGCGGTTGGCATTGATAAAAATATCGTCTGTCTGCGGGGCGAGCAGCTTTACACTGTGCTGATAAAGCGGGATCCCGCCCAGTAATACCAGACCTTTGTCCTGTCCCTGCATCCGGGTGGCCCGGCCGCCGGCAAGAATACAGCCGCTGAGTTGCATCATCATTTTCAGTTTCTCTGACAATCTCTGATAAATATTCTGAACTTATCTTAACAAGGATTCCGGTATAGTGAGCGCGAATATCAATGCAATGGTCGTTATAATCACGGATAATACGCCGCAGTTATTACAGCCTGCCAATATTTACGCATCCTGACAGTCCTGTTCTTTCCGGAGCGGCGGATAATTGGTAATGTGTTACGATCTTGCTTATAAGGAATTTATTATGAAATGTCATCGTCTTAATGAGGTTATCGAACTTCTGCACCCTGTCTGGCAGCAACATTCTGATCTGAACCTGATGCAGATGTTACAGAAACTGGCTGACGAAGCCGGGTTTGAGGGTGAATTATCTGACCTGACCGATGATATTCTTATTTATCACCTGAAAATGCGCGGCTCTGAGGCAACAGACGCCATTCCGGGTCTGAAAAAAGATTACGAAGAAGATTTTAAAACCGCCCTGTTACGTGCACGCGGCATCATCAAAGAGTAATGCAGACGATTACCCCGCCGGTTTTCACTTTTCAGGATTTCCGGCCTGACCGCCTGATCGACAGCCTGAGCCGTTACGGTATCTGGCTTGATTCCGGTCTGACGGAACTGAACAGCTATGAAAACCGCGTATATCAGTTTACGGATGAAAACCGTACCCGCTATGTGGTGAAATTCTATCGTCCGGCCCGCTGGAATGAGGCGCAGATCCGTGAGGAGCACGACCTGACCCTGACACTGGCTCAGGCCGGGCTGCCGGTCGCGGCACCGCTGGCCTTTGACGGCGACACGCTGCTGTCACAGGACGGTTATCTGTTCGCGCTGTTTCCGTCGGTCGGCGGACGGGCGTATGAGACGGATAATCTTGATCAGCTGGAAAGCACCGGGCGGCTGCTCGGACGGCTGCATCAGATAAGCCGGGAACGCTGTTTTGAGCACCGGCCGGCGATCGGACTGCAGGAATATCTGCTGACACCGCGTGAAATCCTCGCGCAGTGCCCGCTGATCCCGCAGGCGCGTCGTGACAGCTTTATCGCGACACTGGATACCCTGATCCGTGAGACATCCGCCCGCTGGCACGACGACTGGCACGCCATTCGCCTGCACGGAGACTGTCATCCGGGTAATATTTTATGGCGTGATGAACCGTGGCTGGTGGATTTCGATGATGCCCGCAACGGTCCGGCAGTGCAGGATCTGTGGATGCTGCTCAGCGGGGATACGGATTCGCGCCGTTATCAGCTGGATATTCTGCTCGATGCCTATCAGGAGTTTTGTGACTTCGATACGCGGGAGCTGGCACTGATTGAACCGCTGCGCGCCATGCGCATGGTTCATTTTTTATCCTGGGTGGCACGCCGCTGGCAGGATCCCGCTTTTCCCCGGGCATTTCCGTGGATGGCGGAAGGTGATTTCTGGTCACAGCAGCAATCACTGATGACTGAACAGACAGCCGTACTGGCGGAGCCTCCGCTGACGCGCTTTCTGCCTTATTGATTTTCAGGAGAGATAAAGATGAAGAAACTTTGGTTAGCGCTGATTGGATTTGCGATGTCATTCAGTGTCTTTGCAAACCCGGTATCGGGAAAAGAGTACACCGAACTGAGCACACCGGTAACAAATCAGCCTGACGTGGTGGAGTTTTTCTCCTTCTACTGCCCGCACTGCTACCAGTTTGAAGAAAACTTCAAAGTACCGGAATCCATCAGCAAAAACCTGCCGGAAGGGGCGAAACATGAACGTTATCATGTTGATTTCCTCGGCGGTCCGATGGGGCCTGAACTGACCAAAGCCTGGTCTGTGGCAATGGCGATGGGTGTTGAGGACAAAGTGACTCCGCTCCTGTTCGAAGGCATTCAGAAAACCGGCACAATTAAAACGCCTGCTGATGTCCGTGACGCCTTTATCAAAGCTGGTGTGACCGGCGAGGATTATGATTCCGCCGCGAACAGTATCTTTGTGAAATCCCTGATTGCCAAGCAGCAGAAAGCGGCTGCGGATTACAAATTACGCGGTGTGCCGGCAGTCTTTGTCAAAGGTAAATACCAGATCAACAACGCCGGTCTGGAAGTCAAAGATGTGAATGAATACGGTAAAGCGTTCTCTGATACGGTCAATTATCTGATCAAACAGAACTGATCACAGCATCTGTATCTCCGGGAAGCAATGGCGGTAACGCCATTGCTTTTTTACTATCCACATTAATCAAGTGATTACAACGGCAGATTATCTTGCGGCATTCGTTTATAACCTATTGATTTTTTTGAACGAGATTCAGGCATATCGCGCTGCAGACAGTGATTTACATAGGGTTCATAAATTTACCCACAAAGTTATCCACAGCTTGTTATTTTTTATTTCCCGGGCAAACCCGTCCTGTTCTGAGTGCGGGAAGATTAACGGCTGAGGCCGATAATAGTCGTCTGACGCCGCAGTCTGTGGCATGCTACCCGCAAGAATCCATTTAATACTGTGAAGGCAATTATGGCTCAGATTGCAGACAACCCTTTGATTTTAGTCGATGGTTCATCGTACCTCTATCGTGCTTACCACGCATTCCCTCCGCTGACTAACAGCGCCGGACAACCGACCGGTGCCATGTACGGCGTGCTGAATATGCTGCGCAGCCTGATAATGCAGTATGAACCCAGCCATGTTGCCGTCGTATTTGATGCTAAAGGTAAAACATTCCGTGATGAATTGTTTGAAGCCTATAAATCACACCGCCCGCCGATGCCGGATGATCTGCGTGAGCAGATAGCGCCGCTGCATGACATGGTCGTCGCGATGGGGATGCCGCTGTTATCTGTTTCCGGCGTGGAAGCGGATGATGTTATCGGGACACTGGCGAAGCAGGCGGCGGCAGAAGGCCGCGCCGTGCTGATCAGTACCGGTGATAAAGATATGGCGCAGTTGGTGACCCCGGATATCACCCTGATCAATACCATGAACAATACCATTCTCGGGCCGGAAGAGGTGGAAACCAAATACGGTGTTCCGCCGTCACTGATTATTGATTATCTGGCGCTGATGGGCGACTCCTCCGATAACATCCCGGGCGTGCCGGGCGTCGGCGAGAAGACCGCTCAGGCCTTATTACAGGGGCTGGGCAGCCTGGATGATATTTATGCGGACCTGGATAAAATTGCCGGACTGAGCTTCCGTGGTGCCAAAACCCTCGCACCGAAGATGGAAACCAATAAAGAGATGGCATATCTCTCTTACACTCTGGCGACCATCAAAACCGATGTGGAACTCGATTGCACCTGGGATTCCCTGGCACTGACGGAACCGGACTTAGATAAGCTGCATGCATTATTCACACAGTATGAATTTAAACGCTGGATAAGTGATCTGGAAAACGGCGGCTGGCTGGCGAAGAAAAGTACCCGCAGCGCGCCGTCAAAAGCAGCGGTAACCGGCGCAGTACAGACCCCGGCAGCCACGCCGGAAATCAGTAGTGAAAACTATGAAACTATTCTCGATGAAGAGGCGCTGAACCGCTGGGCACAAATCCTGCGTGAAGCCGGTGAGTTTGCGTTTGATACCGAAACCGACAGTCTGGATAATCTCTCCGCGCGTCTGGTCGGGATGTCATTTGCGGCGAAAGCAGGCCATGCGGCGTATGTGCCGATTGGTCATGATTATCTGGATGCGCCGGATCAGTTGCTGACTGAGCAGGTGCTGCGGGTGATGAAACCGATTCTGGAAGATGAAAAAATACGGAAAATCGGTCAGAACCTGAAATTTGATCGCGGGATTATGGAAAATTACGGTGTGGAACTGCGCGGAATCGCCTTCGATACCATGCTGGAATCCTATGTGCTCAACAGTGTCGCCGGACGTCATGATATGGACAGCCTGGCCGACCGTCATCTGAATTACAAAACCACCACCTTTGAAGATATCGCCGGGAAAGGCAAAAAGCAGCTGACGTTTAATCAGATCCCGCTGGAAGAAGCTGCCAATTATGCGGCGGAAGATGCGGATATCACACTGCTGCTGCATCAGGCGCTGTATCCGCAGCTGGAAGCCGAAAAATCGCTGCTGCATGTCTATCAGGATATCGAAATGCCGCTGGTGCCGGTGCTCTCCCGTATGGAACGGACCGGGGTTCTGATTGACGCCAATGTGCTTGCCGCACAGTCAGCGGAACTGACAGCCCGTCTGGATGAGCTGGAAAAACAGGCGTTTGCGATTGCCGGAGAGGAGTTCAACCTCTCTTCACCGAAGCAGCTGCAAACCATTCTGTTTGAAAAACTGAATCTGCCGGTGGTGAAGAAAACTCCGGGCGGTGCACCGTCAACCAATGAGGAAGTGCTGGAAGAGCTGGCGGATAACCATGAACTGCCGCGCGTGATCCTCGAACACCGCAGCCTGTCCAAACTGAAAACCACCTATACCGATAAACTGCCGCTGATGGTGGATCCGAAAACCCGCCGTGTGCATACCTCGTATCACCAGGCAGTGACCGCGACCGGCCGTCTTTCTTCCCGTGACCCGAACCTGCAGAATATTCCGGTCAGAACCGATGAAGGCCGCCGTATCCGTCAGGCATTTATTGCCCGTGACGGCTACTGCATTATGGCCGCGGACTATTCTCAGATTGAACTGCGCATCATGGCGCATCTGTCACAGGACAAAGGGCTGCTGAAAGCCTTTGCCGAAGGCAAGGATATCCACCGCGCCACCGCCGCCGAAGTGTTTGGTGTGCCGCTGGACGAAGTGACGGCGGATCAGCGCCGCAGCGCGAAGGCGATCAACTTCGGCCTGATTTACGGCATGAGTGCATTTGGTCTTGCCCGTCAGCTGGGGATCCCGCGCGGCGAAGCGCAGCGCTATATGGATCTCTATTTTGAGCGCTATCCGGGCGTGCTGGAGTATATGGCCCGAACCCGTGAACATGCGGCAGAAAAAGGCTATGTGGAAACACTTGAAGGCCGCCGTCTCTGGCTGCCGGAAATTAATTCCCGTAATGGTATGCGCCGCAAGGCGGCTGAGCGCGAGGCGATCAACGCCCCGATGCAGGGCACCGCAGCAGATATCATCAAAAAAGCGATGATTGCCGTGGATGACTGGCTGCAAAAAGAGAACATCGATGCGCTGATGATTATGCAGGTGCACGATGAACTGGTGTTTGAAGTACGAAAAGAACAACAGGCTGAGATGGCAGAGAAGATCCGCGGGCTGATGGAAGCCGCGATGAAACTTGATGTGCCGTTAAAAGTAGAAGCGGGGGTAGGCGCCAACTGGGACGAAGCCCACTAAGGCGTCATCCTTCGGCCTGCAGCGGTGTTCGCTGCGCGTCACGAACCGGGTCACATACTGATGTATGCTCCCCGGTTCCTTCTGCTTGCTGCCTTGCTGCAAACCGAATGATTTAGCCTTAGCATCCGGTATCACATTGCCCGTACTCAGAGATCCGGGTCACATACTGATGTATGCTCCCCGGATTTCTTCCTTTGCCGCCTTGCCACAGACTGAAATCTATAGCGTAAAGGCATTGGTCCCGGAACGGGTCTGTCAGGCGTTTTCTTCCCGCATTTTCAGGGTTTTCTTCACTTTTTTCTCAATGCGCTGGCGCTTCAGCGGCGAGAGATGGTCGATAAATAACTTACCGTTGAGATGGTCAATTTCATGCTGAAGGCAGCCCGCCTGTAATCCTTCCGCCTCAAGGGTATGTTCTGCACCGTTTATATCCTGATAACGGACAGTAACAGCGGAGTAGCGTTGTGTCTCCGTATAACTCTCCGGCAGGGACAGACAGCCGTCCATCATCATCATTTCGCCGTCGCACTGAATAAATTCCGGATTAATCAGCGCCATCGGCTGATCGCGGTTTTCAGAGACATCCACGATAATCACACGCTTACAGACACCCACCTGCGGCGCGGCAAGGCCGATGCCCCGTTCGGCATACATGGTTTCTGTCATATCCGTGACAAATGTTTTCAGTTCGTCATCAAAAACCGTGACGGGTTGGGCCGTTTCCCGCAGGCAGGGATCAGGAAAATGCCGTAATGTCAGTAATGCCATAGCTAACTCACTAATATAAATAAAAATTATGGGGAGACGTACTCCCGGATGCGCTCAGACTATCATAACAGTATGGTGTGAAAACGGCATCATTTGTGCTGTTTTGTTGCTATTTTGTGCGGACAGTCCCGGACTACCTATAGATCCAGATCGCATAAATATGTAATTAAAGTACATTTGGAAGGAATTTGACGGTTTTATGACAAGCTGAATCGTGCGCAATCTGAAAAAAAATTACAAAAAAGGTTTTTTTGTCGGCAAATTTGCGGTAAAGTTATTCGCGTAGGGTACAGAGGTAAGATGTTCTATCTTTCAGACCTTTTACTTCACGTAATCGGATTTAGCTGAATATTAGCTGCTCCGGTCAGACAATGTCTGACCGGAGCATTTTTTTTGCATAAAAAAACCCGCTGTCGCGGGCTTCTTCATGAGCGGATATTTCAGAGGATCACTCTGCGTCGCTTTCGCTGAACCAGGTGTCCAGTTTCAGACGTAATTTATCAATGCCGATTTTTTTCAGGGCGGAGAAATATTCCACCTGAATATCGCCGGTTTCACTCAGATCAGTCAGTGCATCACGCACCGCCATCAGCTGCTTTTTACGTGCGCCGCTGGCCAGTTTGTCGGCTTTGGTCAGCAGTGCCAGAACCGGTACCTGCATAGCCACAGCCCATTCAATCATCTGCATATCCAGGTCTTTGAGCGGATGGCGGATATCCATCAGCACCACCAGACCGCGCAGACAGTCGCGCTTTTGCAGATATTCACCCAGCGCTGCCTGCCATTTGCGTTTCATCGCTTCCGGTACTTCGGCGTAACCGTAGCCCGGCAGGTCAACCACACGGCAGCCCTCAGTGACTTCAAACAGGTTAATAAGCTGGGTGCGTCCCGGGGTTTTACTGGTCCGCGCCAGGCTTTTTTGTTGTGTCAGTGCATTCAGTGCACTCGATTTTCCGGCATTGGAGCGACCGGCAAACGCCACCTCGATCCCCGTATCTTCCGGTAAATGGCGGATATCCGGTGCGCTGATGACAAAATGGGTCGCTTGGTAGTTGTGCGTTTTAATGGTCAAAATCTGTTCTCCTCAGGTCGAAACCGGGATGATTATAGCCTAATGCCTGTTGTTTAAGAACTGTGGCAGACAGATTACTGTGTCTGTTTATTCTCAGAGCGGAAAAAAGTAATAACAATAATCGGGCTGTGTGTGGTAACCGATATAATCCGGAAAAAACAAAGTCTTCCCGGTGGAAAAAACACGGATATTTACGCGCAAAAAGATAAAAAAACAGAGCGGTTTATTATCGGTTATACAGGCAGGTGTTATTTTTTATTTGGCATAAGTTGAATTTTTCATCAGAAAATGAAATTTACGCATAAAAATCAATATGATATTTATATTTACGCGTTAAATGCAATAAAAGCATCAGCAGAATGAACGGTTCCGTCTTATTTTACTAAATTACGGGCTGTGCGCAGAATATCATCAGTACAAATACGTGAAAAATTCTTATATTAATTAGTTATCCCGGCAGTAAAGGTAAATTAAAGTAAATCTGTGGCGCTCAGCGCCATTGCCCATTAAAATCGGTAAGATTAGTGTCAGTTTATTTCGTTGAAAGGAATTGGGAATGTTAAAACGTGTTTTAGTTACATTTGTGGCAGCCTGTACCCTCAGTGCAACGTCGCTGGCGTTCGCGGCGGAGCAGACGCATGTTAAATTTACCACCACCGCAGGCGATTTTGAAATTGCGCTGGATAATGAAAAAGCGCCGCAGACTGTGGAAAATTTCAAACAGTATGTCACCGATAAATTCTATGACGATACAACATTCCACCGTGTCATCCCGGGCTTTATGGTGCAGGGCGGCGGCTTTACGGCGGATATGAACCAGAAACAGACCCGCCCGCCGGTAAAAAATGAAGCGGATAACGGCCTGCGTAACCTGCGTGGCACCATTGCGATGGCGCGTACCGCAGATAAAGACAGTGCAACCAGCCAGTTCTTTATTAACGTAGCGGATAATGCATTCCTCGACCACGGCCAGCGTGATTTCGGCTATGCTGTGTTTGGTAAAGTCGTGAACGGCATGGAAGTTGTCGATAAAATCTCAAAAGTGAAGACAGAAAACATCGGTCCGTACCAGAACGTGCCATCGACACCGATCAAAATTATTTCTGCAACTATCGTAAAATAAACCGTATTTTCGTGCAGACTAAGGGGAATATTTCCGGATATTCCCCGTAAGCATGTCAAACTCCCTGATAGTCTGAATAAGACGATATCTGCCTCTGCGGCACCATGCCGCATTCGGGCTATTTTCTCTGTCCGGCTGTGGTATTATAGCCCGCTTCATGAAACTGTCTGTGCAATCCCCCGGGGTTGCAGGGTATTGTCAACGTGTGCCTGATACAGCAGTTTGAAAATAAAAAAGATAAATATATCAGTCGGATATAGATAATCATGCTATTAATTATCGATAATTATGACTCATTTACTTATAACCTGTATCAATACTTCTGTGAGTTAGGTGCAGATGTACAGGTTAAACGAAATGATGCCGTCAGCCTCAGTGATATTGAGCAATTATCGCCATCTCACCTGGTGATCTCACCGGGTCCCTGCACGCCGTCAGAAGCCGGTATTTCACTGGATGCGGTCAGCCATTTCGCCGGTGAAATCCCGATCCTCGGGGTGTGTCTCGGGCATCAGGCTATCGGCCAGGCATTCGGCGCGCAGGTGGTGAAGGCGCGTAAAGTGATGCACGGCAAAACCACAGCAATCCATCATAATCAGCAGGGTGTGTTCAAAGGGCTGAACCGTCCGCTGACCGTCACCCGCTATCACTCGCTGGTGATTGCCCCGGAAACATTGCCTGCCTCGTTTGAGGTTACCGCCTGGAGTCTGCATGACGGCAATGTGGATGAAATCATGGGGATCCGCCATAAAACCCTGCCGATTGAAGGTGTGCAGTTCCATCCGGAAAGTATTCTCAGTGAACAGGGGCATGAACTCCTGAATAATTTCCTGAAATACTAATCAGTTATCGCTTATTTTATCCCCGGTTCTGTTTTTTCATTCGTTTTGATTTGATTTTTTATTCATATTTGGTGATTATATTTTCACTTGTGGATAGATCAGGTAAGGAACGATGACAAAACAGAATGCGGTTACGCGCGGCACTTATGATGAAGTGATGCTGCCAATTTATGCACCGGCTGATTTTATTCCTGTCAGAGGTCAGGGAAGCCGGGTGTGGGATCAGAACGGCACTGAATATGTTGATTTCGCCGGTGGTATTGCCGTACTGGCGCTGGGTCATTGTCATCCGGCACTGGTCGCGGCCCTGAAAACCCAGAGTGAATCGCTCTGGCATGTCAGCAATATTTTTACTAATGAACCGGCGCTGACACTGGCGCAGAAGCTGATAAAACATACGTTTGCGGAACGGGTTTTCTTTGCCAACTCCGGTGCGGAGGCAAATGAAGCCGCATTCAAACTGGCGCGTCATTATGCACTGACCCGTCATCACCCTTATAAAACCAAAATTATCGCTTTCCATCACGGCTTCCACGGCCGGACACTCTTTACCGTTTCTGTCGGTGGCCAGCCGAAATATGCCGATGGCTTCGGGCCGAAACCGGCTGATATCATTCATGTGCCTTTTAACGACCTTGATGCTGTCAAAGCAGTGATGGATGATCACACCTGTGCCGTGGTGCTGGAACCTGTCCAGGGCGAGGGCGGGATCACACCTGCCACACCGGCCTTTATGCAGGGCCTGCGTGAATTATGTGATAAACATCAGGCGCTGCTGGTATTTGATGAAGTGCAGAGCGGGATGGGGCGCAGCGGCAAACTGTTTGCCTATATGGATTACGGTATTGAGCCGGATATTCTGACCACGGCCAAAGCGCTGGGCGGCGGTTTCCCGATCAGTGCCATGCTGACAAAACAGGACATTGCACAGGTGATGGTACCCGGTACGCACGGCACAACCTACGGCGGCAACCCGCTGGCCTGTGCGGTCGGTAATGCGGCCTTTGATCTAATCAACGACCCGGCGCTGCTGGCGGGAGTGAATGAGCGCCATCAGTGGTTTGCGGATGCACTGCAATCCCTGAACAGGACATTTGGTGCATTTGCGGAGATCCGCGGAAAAGGGCTGCTGATTGGTGCCGAACTGGCGGGCATTTACCGCGATCAGTCAAAAACCCTGCTGGGGCTGGCAGCCAAAAACGGCCTGATGCTGCTTAACGCCGGTACCAATGTTCTGCGTTTCACGCCATCGCTGATTATTGAAAAAGCCGATGTGGATGAAGGGATGAAACGACTGGCAAAAACCCTGAGTGATTTTCGGAAAATGCAGTAAATCCATCACGGTAACATGTTTAACTAACTGATTTGTATATTTTATTACTATATTTACTGTGATAGGTTTGCCGGACGTTTATCTAGTCTCAGTAAAGCAATGGCAATTCGGTTTTCAGGCAGATTTGAAGAATTTCTTCATGGCAGTTTTTATGTTCATCTCTATCGCTTCTCTGTCGATGGGTTTGATTTTGTGGTTATTTTTAGTCCGGTCGACATTACTGATGCGGCATATTCGGCGTTCCGGAGTGCAGAGGCGGGGTTCAGGCTTCCGGAACGATGCTATGACCTGAAGTTTGATCGCGAAGATAATTTTTTAAACTCAACGTTCTATCAGGTACCGGAAAGAGGAATGTGTTCGCGGCGTTATGGATTTGTTCAGGATCTGGCTGTTGCCCTGCAACGAGTTGTGATTCTGCATTGTCAGCAATATGCTGCGAAAGTTTATTTTATGATTGCAGAGAATGATAAGTTAAAACGCTACTATGACAGAATTTTACAGCACGGACATGATAACGTACTATCAGAAATAAAAGCGGGTCTTGGTGAAGGGGGGAAAGGGTATGTACTCAAAACGCGACATTTCTGAGATAAAAAAAATGAGTATCAAAGAGCGTAAAATAGCAGCAATGCGTCAGTTGAAAGCCTCTTTTGATCAAGCCGGCCGCGAAGGAAAGCTGCGGGTTCGCAGAGCTGATATTTTTCAGTAATAACGATGATTCAGAAACAAAAAAACAGGCGCAGATGCGCCTGTTTTGGTGATAAGGGCGGTCCGGATTAACGGGTGCCGTATACCACGATAGTTTTACCGTGTGCGGAGATCAGGTTCTGATCTTCCAGCATCTTCAGAATACGACCGACAGTTTCGCGGGAACATCCCACAATCTGGCCGATTTCCTGACGGGTAATTTTGATTTGCATGCCGTCCGGATGAGTCATTGCATCCGGCTGTTTTGCCAGGTTCAGTAATGTCTGGGCGATGCGGCCTGTCACATCAAGGAATGCAAGGTTTCCGACCTTTTCTGATGTGGTTTGCAGGCGGCTTGCCATCTGCGCGGAAAGGCGCATAAGGATATCCGGGTTAACCTGGATAAGCTGGCGGAACTTTTTGTACGAGATTTCTGCAACTTCGCAGGCGCTTTTTGCCCGTACCCACGCTGTACGTTCCTGTCCTTCCTCAAATAATCCGAGTTCACCGATGAAATCACCCTGGTTGAGATAGGATAAAATCATCTCTTTGCCTTCTTCATCTTTGATCAGCACCGCAACAGAACCTTTTACAATATAGTAGAGTGTTTCTGCCTTTTCGCCCTGATGAATAAGCGTGCTTTTGGATGGATATTTGTGGATATGGCAGTGAGACAAAAACCATTCAAGCGTGGGGTCTGTTTGTGGCTTGCCGAGAACCATTCGCGTTATCCTCTGTTGTTAGTTATTGCAAACCGTTGTTTACGCTCTGCAATTATATAAAGTCTTAGCTTATCATATTAACTTGCTGAATTTCCGGCAAGTTAGTTTACTAAAATAGTATAATAATCCTCACGGAAAGATATTGATCTTAGCCATAGATAAATCCTTGCCGTGTTTTTAGCACAGGAAAACTGTCCTGTCTTCCACTGTCTCGCTTCAGCATAATAAACTATGAGAGAGATTGCCAGCCCGTGAATGAAAGGGTAGTCTGTCGTGAATTATATTGATGATGAGGGTATAAAAATGGAAGCGCGTGTAAAGTGGGTTGAGAACATGACTTTCTTAGGGGAATCCGCGTCAGGACACCAGATTACAATGGACGGTAATGCCGGTGAAAAAGCCCCGAACCCGATGGAGATGGTACTGATGGCAACCGGCGGCTGCAGCGCTATTGATGTTGTCTCTATTTTGCAAAAAGGCCGTAATCAAGTCATTGATTGTGATGTAAAACTCACCGCTGAACGTCGTGAAACCGCGCCACGTTTATTCACTCATATTAATCTGCATTTTATTGTGACCGGCCGTGACCTGACTGAAAACGTTGTCGGGCGTGCCGTGCAATTATCCGCTGAGAAATATTGCTCTGTTTCATTAATGTTAGGCGAAAGTGTTAACATTACGCATAGTTTTGAAGTAAAGAATATTGAATGATTTTTTGAAATGTTATTTTTATTTTTGAACGTAAACCGGGTAATACATTATTACCCGGTTTTTTTATCGCTTGTTTATTTGTTTTCCCTGCAATAATTGCTCTGCCAGCGGTGCCATTATTAATTCCATCGCCAGCCCTAATTTTCCGCCGGGGACGACGATGGTATTTGAGGCGGAAATAAAGGAGCCCTGAAGCATGGATAACAAATAGGGAAAATCGATTTTTTTCAGGCCGCGGAAGCGGATCACGGTAAAGCTCTCATCCTGTGACGGAATGGATTTGGCCGAGAACGGGTTTGAGGTATCCACCGTCGGCACCCGCTGGAAGTTAATGTGGGTGCGGGAAAACTGCGGGGTGATATAGCGGATGTAATCATCCATCGAACGCACGACAGAATCCATTACCGCCTCCCGTGAATGGCCGCGATCATTGGTGTCACGGACTAACTTCTGTATCCACTCCAGATTGACTATCGGTACCACGCCGACCAGCAGATCCACATGTCCGGCAATATCATGTTCCGGCGTGACCACGCCGCCGTGTAATCCCTCATAGAAAAGTACATCCGTCCCGGCAGGAAGTGCCTCGCGGGGGGTGAAGGTGCCGGGCAGCTGATTATAGGGCACGGCTTCATCATAGGTATGCAGGTATTTGCGGCGTTCGCCGCTGCCGTTTTCGCTGTACTGGCGGAATGTGCTTTCGAGCAGGCCAAAATCGTTGGCTTCGGGCCCGAAATAGCTGATGTGGCGGCCCTGCTCGCGGGCCTTGCGGATGGCGGCATCCATTTCCGGCCGCGTGTAACGGTGGAAACTGTCACCTTCAATAATGGCCGGAACCGCATCCAGTTGCTGGAAAATTTTACGGAAAGCCTGACTGGTGGTAGTGGTACCGGCTCCGCTGGAGCCGGTAACGGCGATAATCGGGTGGGTCCGTGACATGCGGCGTTTCCTCCGGCTGAATCAGCCGCGGAATTGTGCCGACGGCATGATGTTGAGTGTTTCGTGTAATTCCGACCAGACAATCACAATGTCGCCGTTTTTGAGTTGCGTGTAAAGATCCGCCACTTTATCACTGAGTGATTTTTCATGTTCGCCGTAGTCGGTGCCTTCGCGCAGCACCACACTTTCCAGGATACTTTCCAGTGTTTCCGGCGCGATATCCTGCCAGGGAATAATCATGGTGTCTCCTTTGCGGCCAGATGCGGCGCGAGCCATTCAGGGATGCGCTCCTCCAGCCATAAACGCGGACGGCGCCAGCTGCCGGACACAAAGCCGACATGGCCGCCGTGTTCGGTCATCTGGTACTCCACACACGGCGGCAGTTGTGACAGATCCGGCACCACTTCCTGTGCCATAAAAGGATCATCTTTGGCGTGGATGATCAGCATCGGCTTACGTACGGCTGGGAGTTTCGGCAGGGCACTGCAGCGGCGGTAGTAATCCGAGGCATCGCGGAAGCCGTGGATCCGTGAGGTGATAATGTCATCAAATTCGCGGATCCGTTTAATCGCGCGGATATGCAGCAGGTTTGTCGGCAGTGAATTCGGGTAGCGCACCAGTTTGCGGGTGGCATTACGTTTCAGCCCTTTCAGCAGATACCACTGATAAAAACGGGAAAAGCCTTTTTCCATTTTGAAAGAGCACGGCTCCAGCATCAGCGGGGCGGAAACCACAATACCTGCATCCACTGCGGCATTCTCACCCTCTTCGGCGAGATAACAGGCCAGCATATTGCCGCCGAGTGAATAACCGACCGCGCCGGTCGGTACTTTCCCGTAGGTATCCTGCAGCCAGTTCAGCAGATAACGGGCATCTTCGGTTTCACCGGAGTGGTAAATCCGTCTGGAGCGGTTCGGCTCGCCGCTGCATCCGCGAAAATGCATAACAACACCCAGCCAGCCCTGACGGGCGGCCGCAGCCAGGATACCGTGCGCATACGGGCTGCGGAAACTGCCTTCCAGCCCGTGAAAGATGACCAGCCGTGGTTTATGGCGTGCGGTATCGGGATCTTCGCTCCATGCAAGATCAATAAAATCATCATCCGGCAGTGTCAGGCGCTGCCAGAATGGTTTTATCGTCGGTTTCCGGCGGAAAATCCGGGGCAGCAACGTTTGCAGGTGCGGGTTGGTTGCCCAGGAAATCGGTTGAAAATGACTAGACATAGTTAGATTCGTAATGAAAAAACATCTCTTGTTTAATGAAAAACATACTGGTAATTTTCCGGGAAGAAAATGACCACGTTGCCGGATTACTCATGACCGCACATCTTTTTATCTCACTTTCCGTATTTATGTTTATCGCGGCAGTCACGCCCGGCCCCAATAATATGTTACTGACCGCCTCCGGTGCACAGCTCGGCTTTCGCCGTACGCTGGCACTGATGGCTGGTATTATGCTCGGTATGCAGACAGTATTATACCTTTCCGCCTTTGGCGTTGCGGCTATTTTACTTATTTATCCGAAATTGCATACTGCTATGAAAATTGCGGGCAGTCTTTACCTTCTGTGGCTTGCCAAAAAACTCGCCACCGCACCGTATCAGGAGCTTAATGAACCGCAGGTCAGTAAGGCTGTCACCTGGTATCAGGGGGCGCTGTTACAGTTTATCAATCCCAAGGCCTGGCTGATGGGACTGGGGGCTGTCGGCAGTTACAGCCTGAGCGGTGATGCGTATATGCTGTCTGTCGGTGTGATGAGTATTGTGATGGTCTCTGTGAATCTGGTTGCCGGGCTTATCTGGATCGGATTCGGTGCCTTTATCGGCCGTTTTCTGCGCAGCCGCAATGCCTGGTTCACCTTCAATATTGTGATGGGGTTACTCACCGCCGCCTGTGTGCCGCTCATCTGGTTTGAATAGCAGACATAATATAACCTGCGGAACAAAAACAGAAGCTGAATGAAAAACAGACCGCATTGCGGTCTGTTTTTTTATCGCTGCAGCGAAATCAGCTTAAATCCACATTCTTACTGCCGAACAGCAGGGTAAACAGGAATCCGGCCAGATAGGCGACGAGTAACCCGCCGGTATAGACCGCCATCCCCATGAAGATACCACTGTCGGATGTCATCACCGGAATGGCGATAATCCCCGATGGCCCGAAAACAGTATTCAGCCCGACCGGATAGCCGAACCAGGCGACAAGCCCGATAAAGAACCCGCCCGCCGCACCGCCGCAACAGGCAGTGATAAACGGCTTCACGCGCGGCAGGGTCACACCGTAGATCAGCGGTTCGCCGATGCCGAGGAAGCCCGGGATAATCGCTCCGCGGATTTGATTACGCAGCACCGAGTCTTTTTTCGCACGGACATACAGTGCCAGCGCAGCACCGACCTGGCCGGCACCCGCCATGGCGAGGATCGGGAACAGGGAGTTAAAACCCTGAGTGCCGACCAGCGCGGTATACACCGGGATAAAGCCCTGGTGGATACCAAACATCACCGCTATCAGGAACAGACCGGCGAGAACAGCAGCGCCGAACGGGTTAGCGTTAAGGTGCATAAACAGCCAGGACATGCCGTCAAACAGCCAGACGCCGACCGGCATAATCACAATAAAGGTCAGTGCGCCCATAATCAGCAGGGTGATGGCGGAGGTCAGAATGATATCCAGGTTAGCAGGGATAAAACGCCGCACCTGGCGTTCGACCCATGCACCGGTGATGGTGGCGATCAGAATACCGATAATGTTACCGCGCGGGTCAATGCCGTGACCGAAGAACGTTTCCATACCGGAGTAGAAACCTTTGGTCGCCTGCGGATCATAACCGAGGATAAACAGTGCCGCGATGATCGCACCATTGACACCGGATCCGCCGAAGGCTTTCTGCGCGTTATAGCCGATCAGGATCCCCATAAAGGTAAACAGCCCTTTGCCGAAGACCTTCATGTAACTGAGCACTTCCACCAGTGTGCTGTTCGGGGACGGATTTCCGGTGACCCAGAGCGATTCAAATAGTGTGGCAAAGCCGAGCAGCAGACCCACGCCGATAAACCCGGGAATGAGCGGGGTAAAAATAGTGGCGAATTTGGCGAGAAAACGCTGTACCGGATTTGTCTGTTTTTCTTTCAGATGCTGCTTCTGATCAGCGGCAATCTCTTTCAGGCTGCGGCTGTCCGGTTCACTGCCCGGTACATGCTCATCCAGATATTTCTGCATCAGCTCTGCGGCGGTTTGTGCTTTGCCCGGCCCCAGCACAATCTGGAACTGCTCATCACTTTCAATCACACCCAGCACGCCCTCAATTTTTTTGATGGCGATTTTATCCGCCAGCTGTGTGTTGTTCAGTGTCAGACGCAGGCGGGTCATACAGTTACCGCTCTGTGCCACGTTACCCGGACCGCCGATGGCATCCAGAATCTGTATGATGGTTGACTGACTGATTTTGGCCATGGTGATTACCTTGCGTTAAGAGTGCGCCGCGCCGGTCAGCGCGTCACGGATAAACCCCTGATGCTGTGCCAGCAGGGCTTTGGCGTCACCGGCACTCAGCTGTGCCAGGATCATCACGATGGCGGTCTTGCAGTGTCCGTCACAGGCGGTAAGGGCCTGTTCTGCGGTCGCTCTGTCACATTCCGTTGCGGCCATCACAATACGTTTCTGCCGCTCAACCAGTTTGGCGTTGGTCGCTTCCACATCCGCCATCAGGTTGCTGTACACTTTCCCGGAGCGGATCATGGCGCCGGTGGTGATCATATTGAGTATCAGTTTCTGGGCGGTTCCGGCTTTCATGCGGGAGGAACCGGTAATGACTTCCGGGCCGACCACCGGTGTGATGGCGATACCGGCCAGACGGCTCATTTCACTGTCCGGATTACAGCTGACAGCGGCTACCGTTGCACCGAGTGACAGTGCGTATTCCATACCGCCCAGCACATAGGGGGTACGGCCGCTGGCGGCGATCCCGACTAACACATCTTTCTCACTGAAATTCAGAGCTTTCAGATCACTTACCGCCAGTTCGCGGTTATCTTCCGCATTTTCAACGGCTTTCAGGATAGCTTTGTGACCACCGGCAATCAGACCGACCACCTGCTCTGCCGGGGTGCCGAAGGTCGGCGGACACTCACTGGCATCCAGTATCCCGAGACGGCCGGAGGTGCCCGCGCCGATATAAATCAGCCGTCCGCCCAGGCGGAATGCCTGTGCCACCGCATCCACCACCTGTGCCACCTGCGGCAGTGTTTTTTCCACGGCAAGGGCCACGGTCTGGTCTTCGCGGTTAATCACCCGCAGCATATCCAGTGTCGGCAGACTGTCGATATCCGCGCTGGCCGGGTTGCGGCTCTCGGTAATCATAGAGGTTAAGTCAATCTTCATGCGTGATCCTTTGTATAAGATATAATCGCATGCTAGAGAATTAAATATTCTTTTTGTGTGAGAATTATCACAGAGTAATCTATTCAACTATGATGCTATAGCAGGAATAGTTTCATTTCCCATCATCATTTTATTTTTTATATTTAATTGAATATAAATGTATTTTTTATTAGTCAGATACGTCCTTTATCAGGAATAATTCGTCATTTTAGTTAAAATAATTTATTCCTTTTTTATTCTCCGCAGAAGGAAAACAGGTACACATGGCGATCCTGACAAAAATCAGCTGGGTAAAAGCAGAGCTGGCGACCAATCAGCAGCATATTGCCGATTTCATCCTGGCGCAGCCGGAAGAAACCGTGACACTTTCCTCCCAGGTACTGGCGGAGCGGGTGGGCGTGAGTCAGTCCGCTATAGTGAAGTTTAGTCAGAAACTGGGATTTAAGGGTTTTCCGGCACTGAAAGTCGCTATCAGCGAAGAGATTGGCCGCAACCGGGTGCTGGCAGCTAATCAGCAGCAGGCGCTGCATAACCGGATAGAAGCACATGATCCGCTGCTGGTGATCGCGCAGAAACTGGCACAGGAAAAGCAGAATTCCATTACGGAAACCACACGGCGGCTCGATTTTGAACAGATGGCAGAGATTGTCGCCTGTCTGGATAATGCCCGCTGTATTCAGGTCGCCGGTATCGGCGGCTCCGGGCTGACGGCGAAAGATCTGGCCTATAAACTTCAGAAAATCGGGCTGATGACACTGGCGGAAGCCGATCACCATATCCAGATCGCTTTTTCCCAGACGCTGACCGAAAAGGATGTGCTGGTGGTATTGTCATTCAGCGGTAAACGCAAGGATATGCTGGTCACCGCCGCCACGGCGAAAAAACAGAATGCCACGCTGATTGCGATTACCGGGAACCGTCAGTCACCGCTGGCAAAAATGGCGGATTATGTGCTGGAAACGGTCGCGGAAGAAAACGAGTGGCGCAGTTCGTCTATTTCCTCACGGACGGCGCAGAATACAGTGACGGATCTGCTGTTTATGGCGCTGTTACAGCGGCGGGAAGAGCAGGCGCGGCGGCTGGTGATCAATGCCCGCACCATGATTAACAGCCTGGACGGCTGATAAGAAAAGAGAGCGGCAGGGGCCGCTCTTTATCATTTACTGATTTTCAAAGGCCTGTGTCATGGCTTCGAGGTTTTCCTGAATCTCCATCCAGGCCATTTCCGCCTCTTCCAGCTCAGCTTTGAACTGCGCCTGTTCCTGAAGGCAGGTGTTCAGCTCGGCTTTGCGGGACTGATCATACAGGCCGCTGTCACCGAGTTTTTCCTCAATCACGGCAATGGCGTCCGATAACCGGCTCATGGTTTTTTCCAGTTTCTCAGATTCTTTGCGCAGCGGCTGAGTCTGCTGGCGGAATTCCGCCTCACGGCGTTTCTGCTCTTTGCGATCCTGCGCGGTGACGGTATTTTTTTCCTCGCCGTTTTCCGCCGCCGGCTCCGCACTCTGGCGCATCTGTTTCTGACTGTCTGCCAGCCAGCGCTGATAATCATCCAGATCGCCGTCAAACGGCTCGACCTGACCATCATGCACCAGGTACAGATCATCGGTGGTGGATCGCAGCAGGTGACGATCGTGGGAAACCACGACGATCGCTCCCTCAAATTCGATCAGGGCTTCGGTCAGTGCCTGGCGCATATCCAGATCCAGGTGGTTTGTCGGTTCATCGAGCAGCAGCAGGTTCGGGCGCTGCCAGATAATCATCGCCAGTACCAGACGCGCTTTTTCCCCGCCGGAGAAACGGCCGGTGTTATCGGTCACCTGATCACCTTTGAAACCATAACCGCCGAGGTAATCGCGCAACTGCTGTTCGGTCTGATCCGGCGCCAGGCGCACCATATGTTGTAACGGGGATTCATCTGCGCGTAAAAATTCCAGCTGATGCTGGGCGAAGTAACCCAGTTTGATACCTTTGGCGAGACCAATTTTGCCCTGTAACGGCTCCAGTTCACCGGCGAGCATTTTAATCAGGGTGGATTTACCCGCGCCGTTACGGCCGAGCAGGCCGATACGCGAGCCGGGTACCAGGTTCAGCTTGATATTATCCAGAACCACTTTCTCACCGTACCCGGCGCTGACTTTTTCCATTTTCAGCAGCGGGTTCGGCAGTGCTTCAGGCGGGCGGAAACTGAAACGGAACGGGTTATCCGCCAGTGCCGGGGCAATCATCTCCATGCGTTCCAGCATCTTCAGACGGCTCTGCGCCTGTTTGGCTTTGGTCGCCTGAGCGCGGAAACGGTCCACATATTTCTGCAGATGTGCGCGGCGTAACTGCTGGCTTTCATACTGTGCCTGCTGCTGGGCCATTTTCTCGGCACGCTGCACCTCAAAGGAGGAGTAGTTACCGGTGTATTCAAACAGACCGTTTTGTTCAATGTGCAGGACTTTATCAATGATCGGATCGAGAAAATCGCGGTCATGGGAGATCAGTATCAGGGTGCCGGGATAGCTCTTCAGCCATTTTTCCAGCCAGATCACGGCATCGAGATCCAGGTGGTTGGTCGGTTCATCGAGCAGCAGCAGATCAGAGCGGCAAATCAGTGCCTGTGCCAGGTTCAGGCGCATCCGCCAGCCCCCGGAGAAGGCCCGTACCGGGGTGTCCAGCTGTTCCTGTGAGAATCCCAGTCCGTGCAGCAGTGTGGCGGCACGGGAACGGATGGTCCAGGCATCGAGGGTGTCGAGCTGGCCGTGGATCACGGCAATGGCGTGGCCGTCATTCTGTTCATTCGCCTGCTGTAATTTTGCCTCAAGCTCACGGAATTCGCGGTCACCGTCAATGACATACTCGATCGCCGGTTCATCCAGTGCCGGGGTTTCCTGGTTAACCCAGGCCATGGACCAGTTTCCCGGAAATGACACACTGCCTGCTTCGGCCTGTAATTCGCCCTTAAGCAGTGCCAGCAGCGTGGATTTACCGCAGCCGTTTTTTCCCACCAGTCCGACTTTCTGGCCCGGATTGATGGTGGCCGTTGCGTTGTCGAGCAGAACACGGACGCCGCGGCGAACCTGAAGTGAAGAGAAAACAATCATAAATATCGATAGGGTAAGTAATTGAGAGTAAAATTAATGTAATTCGTGCGTTGTCAGCAGCAAATCACCCGTCAGCAGGCGAGGAGTATCGTTGCAGCGGGCATAGTAGCGAAAATCACAAAGATTCTCACGTTTTTAAGAGGAAGTGATGATAAATAATCCGACCATATTACTGATTTACGCCCATCCGGAACCGCATCACTCCATCGCCAACAAGGCGCTTATCTCTGCGGCGTCGGAACTCGGGCATGTGACGGTGCATGACCTGTACGGCACCTATCCGGACTTTTTTATCGATATCCGCCATGAGCAGGAACTGCTGCGGCAGCATGACATCATTGTGTTTCAGCACCCGCTGTACACTTACAGTTGCCCCGCGCTGCTGAAAGAGTGGTTTGACCGCGTGCTGACCCGTGATTTCTCCGGTGAACAGGGCGGCAGACAGCTGTCCGGCAAATACTGGCGCCAGGTGATCACAACAGGGGAACCGGCGGAAGCTTATCAGCACGGCGGCTATAACCGTTTTCCGATCAGTGAGTTACTGAGACCGTTTGAGCTGACGGCGGCACTGTGTGAAATGCACTGGCTGGCACCGGTTATTCTCTATGCCGCGCGCCGCCAGGGAAAAGCCATGCTGCATGAGCAGGCGCAGGCGTATTGTGACTGGCTGCGGGCACCGCAACTGACCGGAGGGCGTAAAAATGGAGCCAGCTGACGGCAACCTGCTGCATGCAGGTATTGTGTTTCTCGCGGCAGCCGTGGTGATGGTGCCGGTGGCGCAGCGGCTGCGTATCGGCGCGGTACTGGGATATCTGCTGGCGGGGATTGCTATCGGCCCGTGGGGGCTGGGCTTTATCAAGAACGTCAATGAGCTGCTGCACTTCTCTGAGCTTGGTGTGGTGTTCCTGATGTTTCTTATCGGGCTGGAGCTGAATCCGCGTGAACTGTGGAAACTGCGGCGATCTATTTTCGGTACCGGCACCGCGCAGGTGGTGTTCTCCGCCCTGATCCTCGGGGTGCTGCTCTGGCTGACGGATTTCTCCTGGCAGGCGGCAGTGGTCGGCGGGCTGGGAATGGCGATGTCCTCCACAGCGATGGCATTACAGCTGATGGATGAAAAAGGCATGACCAACAACGACAGCGGTCAGATGGGATTCTCAGTGCTGCTGTTCCAGGACATGGCAGTGATCCCGATTCTTGCGGTGATCCCTCTGCTGGGCGGGGAAACGGCGGGCAGCGACTGGTATCGCATCGGTATCAAGATTCTGGCTTTCGCCGGACTGCTGATCGGCGGGCGTTATCTGTTACGGCCATTGTTCCGGCTGGTGGTGAAATCCGGGGTCAGTGAAGTTTTTACCGCCGCCTCGTTGCTGGTGGTGATAGGCTCGGCGGTGTTTATGGAGCAGCTCGGGTTTTCCATGGCGCTCGGGACATTTATTGCGGGTGTGATGCTGGCGGATACGGAATACCGCCATGAGCTGGAGATCACCATCGAGCCGTTCAAGGGGCTGCTGCTGGGGATGTTCTTTATTTCTGTCGGTATGTCACTGAATATCGGCGTGCTGTGGCAGTATCTGCCGCAAATTCTGCTGGGTGTGATTGTGCTGGTGAGCGTCAAAATGACGGTGCTGTATCTGCTGGCACATCTGACCTGCCGGCGCAGCGGGCGCTTACAGTTTGCCGGGGTGCTCAGTCAGGGCGGGGAATTTGCATTCGTGCTGTTCTCGGCAGCGCTGGCCAGCCGTGTGATTACGGATCATCAGATGGCGCTGCTGCTGGTGGTGGTCACCCTTTCCATGATGACCACGCCGCTGCTGATGCAGGGCATCGATATGATTCTGGCGCGCCGTTACAATAATGCCGAACCGGGAACGGGCGAAATCCCGTTTGTGGAGGATAACCACCCGCATGTGATTCTGGTCGGTTTCGGGCGGATGGGGCAGGTCATCGGCCGCCTGCTGATGGCGAACAAAATACATCCGACGGTACTGGAAAAAGATGTCAGCGCGGTCAGTGCCATGCGCCGTTACGGCTATAAGGTTTATTACGGGGATGCGACAGGACTCGCATTGTTGCGCTCTGCCGGGGCAGAGACGGCAAAGGTGATTGTCATTACCTGTGATAAGCCGGAAGATACTATGACCATTGTGCAGTTGTGTCAGGAGCACTTCCCGCATCTGCAGATTATTGCCCGCGCCCGGGGACGGGTGGAGGCACACGAGCTGCTTACACACGGCGTAACACAGTTCAGCCGCGAAACCTTCTCGTCAGCGCTGGAACTGGCGCGCAAAACCCTGATCGGGCTGGGCACGCATCCGGCGGAAGCACACCGGGCGCAGCAATTATTCCGCAGGCTGGATATGCAGCTGCTGCGTGAGCTTATCCCGCAGGCGGAAGAGGAAATTTCGCATATCTCCCGCGTGAAAGAGGCGCGGCGCGAGCTGGAAAATCTGTTTGATAATGAAATGAAACGGGAAAAACATCTGCCGGACAGCTGGAACCTGACGGAAGACTCACCGGGCAGCGGACGGACAGAGACAGGAGCAGAAAAATGAGCAACCGGAAACGGTTTATTGCGGGTGCGGTATGCCCTGTGTGTCAGGCACAGGATACCCTCGCCATGTGGCGTGAGGATAATGTGGACGTGGTACAGTGTGTGCAGTGCGGCCATCTTGAGCGCCGGGCGGACGCGCATGCGGAGCAGCATGTGCGCAAAGATGAACAGGTGATTGGTATCTTCACACCGGGGGAATAACAGGCCGCTGCTTTTCACAGAGAATTTGGGGGAATTTGTCCCAAAACAGATACAGTGGCTGTAAATTCCGTTACAATCGGCGCGTTAATTAAAATCTTATCCCCCGCGGATGTGTAGGAGATACCATGAAAGTAGCAAAAGACCTGGTAGTGAGCCTGGCTTATCAGGTAAGAACAGAAGACGGTGTATTAGTTGATGAGTCTCCGGCAAGTGCTCCGTTAGACTATCTGCACGGTCGCGGCGCGCTGATCAGCGGGCTGGAAAGTGCACTGGACGGCCGTGTTGCCGGTGATGTGTTCGACGTTGATGTCGGCGCAAACGACGCTTACGGTCAGTATGACGAAAACCTGGTTCAGCGCGTACCGAAAGACGTTTTCGTCGGTGTTGATGAGCTGGAAGTCGGCATGCGTTTCCTGGCAGACACCGATATGGGCCCTGTGCCGGTTGAAATCACCGGTATCGAAGGTGACGAAGTGATCGTTGACGGCAACCATATGCTGGCCGGTCAGAACCTGAAATTCCACGTCGAAGTTATCGGTGTGCGTGAAGCAACAGCAGAAGAGCTGGAGCATGGTCACGTTCACGGTGAAGAAGGCGGCTGCTGCGGTGGTCACGACCACGGCGAAGAAGGCGGTTGCTGCGGCGGCGGTCATGGCCACGATCACGACCATGGTCACGAACACGGTGAAGGCGGCTGCTGCGGCGGTGGCGGTCACGGTAAAGGCCACGGTAAAGGCCACGGTAACGGCGGCTGCGGTTGTCACTGATAACCCGCATCTGAACCGGACAAAAAAAGCGCATTCTGACGGATGCGCTTTTTTTATACCTGTGTTTTATCAGTAGTGCGGTGGCGGCACTTCTTCTGACAGCGGTGCCACATTTGAGCCCGGGGTGGCTTTCAGGCGTTCGGTCAGCAGGCGGAGCCTTTCATTCAGCCGGGTGATATCCATCTGCTGCTGTGTTACCACCTGATTGAGTTCCTCAATGGTCAGATCCTGAAAGGCGGTTTTGCTTTCAAGCTGTTCGAGGCGTTGTTCAAGTTCCAAAAGGTCCATCGTTTTCTCCTGTCTGAGACGGTGATTCCTGTGTAAAAGTATGTAATATTCCTGTGAAATACACTTAGTGTGAGAGGATATCTTTTATTGGGGGGTTACTATGAAACCTCTTTTTGCTAAGGTTGTCTCAGCATCACAAAACCGTGACATTATGATGTCGCCCGGTGACGGCTGCAAGGACTCTCTGACGTGATCTGCTGTGAGGTACGTCCTGTAACTGTTGCAAAACTTATGGAGAAAAGGATGAAATCACTGTTTAAAGCGACTGTTGTCGCAACCTCGCTGGCAATGACATTAGGCATGTCACAGGCTTATGCGGATACCGCGCCGAAAAAAGAAGAAGTGAAGCTGAACAGCGCATTTAAAACCGCAAGTCAGCAGAATGCTTATGCGCTGGGTGCGTCACTGGGCCGTTACATGGAAAATGCCCTGAATGAGCAGAAATCCATTGGCCTGGATCTGGATCGCGATCAGATGATGGCGGGTGTTCAGGATGCATTCAATAATAAAAGCAAACTGAGTGATGAAGAGATCAACCAGACGCTGCGCGGCTTTGAAGAGCAGGTGAAAGGTGCCGCTCAGGAAAAAATGGCGCGCGAGGCGACTGAAAACAAAGCAGCCGGTGACAAATACCGTGCCGCATTCGCCAAAGAAAAAGGCGTTGAAAAAACCAAGAGCGGTGTGCTCTACAAATCTGAGAAAGACGGTAACGGCGCATCTCCGAAAGAGACTGACACCGTTGTTGTTCACTATAAAGGCGCATTAATTGACGGTACCCAGTTTGACAGCTCTTACGACCGTAACGAGCCACTGACTATCCGTCTGGACAGCGTAATCAAAGGCTGGACCGAAGGTCTGAAGCAGATGAAAAAAGGCGGTAAAGCCAAACTGGTCATCCCGCCGGAAGCAGCTTACGGCACCGACGGTGTTCCGGGGATCCCTGCTAACTCCACCCTGGTCTTTGACGTCGAGTTACTGGATATCAAACCTGCGGCCAAATAAGCCCTGCTGATACCGGAAACTGACAAAAACCCGCGCCCTGTTGTGCGGGTTTTTGTTTCCGCAACGATCAGGATTATGAAAAATTTGCAAAACATCCGTGTTTTTTTGTATTTTTTACCAGAATTTGATCACCTCAGGCGCAAAACGGCCTGTTTTTCGCTATAACTTAACCTGCGGGTACCTGCACAGAACCGGAAGCCCGTCATTTGCTGCTTTCCTGCACCCGGGAAATCCGGGTATATAATTGATACATGATGACAGGGTAATCCTCCTCCTGCAGTGAAAGATTACAGATGAGTAAAACCAACGACGTTCACACGTTACAAAGAGTGGTGTATTAAATGTCTAACCCAGTATTATTTAATGACAATGATTCGGATTACATTGTAAATCATCCGTTTACTGAAACGGATTATGAGATCCTGAAATCCTATGAGGCGGCTGTTGATGGCCTGGCGCTGCTCATCGGTGAGCACTGTGAAATCGTTCTCCACTCACTGGAAGACCTGAAGCGCTCAGCGGTGAAGATCGCAAACGGTCACCATACCGGCCGTAAAGTCGGTTCCCCGATTACCGACCTCGCGCTGCGCATGCTGCACGACATTACAGATGAAGACTGCAGCACCTCGAAAGCTTATTTCACACGGGCGAAAACCGGGGCACTGATGAAATCGCTGACGATTGCTATCCGCAATAAATCACGCCGTATCATCGGGCTGCTGTGTATTAACATGAACCTGGATGTGCCGTTCTCCCAGATTGTTCAGACGTTTATCCCGAAAGAGCTGGCAGAAGAGACCTCCAATGTGAACTTTGCCTCTTCCGTTGAAGACCTGGTGGCACAGACACTGGAACAGACGATTGAAGAAGTGAATGCCGACCGCAACGTGGCAAACAACGCGAAGAACAAACAGGTGGTACTGAACCTGTATGAGAAAGGGATATTTGATATCAAAGATGCCATCAACCTTGTGGCGGTGCGTCTGAATATCTCCAAACACACGGTCTATCTCTACATCCGCCAGTTTAAAAACGGCGAGTAAGGCAGCACGGAGCAATGACACCGTTATCTTACTGCCTGCTGGTCACCGGCCCGGCCTACGGCACACAGCGTGCCGGCAGCGCGTTGTTGTTTGCACAGCATGTGATTGCGGCCGGACACCGGATTCAGTGTGTGTTTTTTTACCGCGAAGGGGTCAGCAACGCCAATGTGCTGACATCACCGGCCGGGGACGAAACCGACATGGTACGTCAGTGGCAGCAGCTTGCCCGCGATAACGGTATTCAGCTGGCAGTCTGTGTGGCAGCGGCGCTGCGCCGCGGTGTAACCGATGCCGCACAGGCGGAGTCGCTGAAACTGGCGGCAGCCAATCTGGCGGACGGTTTTTCCCTCAGCGGCCTGGGAACTCTGGCGGAAGCCATGATGACCTGTGATCGCGTTATCCAGTTTTAGGGAGACCCGGTGAAACGTATCGCATTTGTTTTCAGAAGTGCACCTCACGGCAGCAACAGCGGCCGGGAAGGGCTGGATGCACTGCTGGCAACCAGTAATTATACGGAAGAGATTGCGGCCTTTTTTGTGTCTGACGGGGTACTTCAGTTATTACCGGAACAGACACCGGCAAAAATCCTCGCCCGTGATTATATCTCCACCTTCAAAGTCCTGCCGCTGTACGATATTGATGAGTGCTACTGCTGTGCGGAGGATATGGCCGCACGCGGGTTATCCCCGGAGACGCCGTATATCCTGCCGGTCACCTGCCTGAGTGCGGCGGAACTGGCCCGGAAACTGGCGGTATTTGACGCCGTGGTGTCATTTTGATCTACTTACGGTGAGCAAGATGCTATATACTGTCAGCCAATCGCCATTTCGTACTGATATCCAATCATTACTGAATCTGTTATCCCCTGAGGATGACATCCTTTTTACCGAAGATGGCGTAATCGCAGCAACGGAAGGTAACCCGTTGTTGCAGGCGCTTATTCAGTCGGGTCATATTCCCTGTGTGTTGCGGGAGGATGCCGAAGCACGCGGTTTATTACCGTTCCTTTCGGGCAAAGTGAGAATCACAGACTATACTGGTTTTGTGGAGCTCACGGTCACACACACGCAACATTTTGCGTGGGAATAGCAAATATCATTGTATATTTCTTGACACCCTGTTGCGTCAGCAATAAAATTTCGCGTCCTCGTGTTTTGTCTTTGACAGATACGAGGCACAAATCCGTGTTTACGAAGCAAAAAACCAGGAGCTTTTTTTATAATGGCAACGATTAATCAGCTGGTTCGCAAATCCCGTAGCTCGAAAGTTGTGAAAAGCAACGTTCCTGCACTGGAAGCATGCCCGCAAAAACGTGGCGTATGTACTCGTGTATATACCACCACACCTAAAAAACCTAACTCAGCACTGCGTAAAGTATGCCGTGTACGTTTAACCAACGGTTTTGAAGTTTCTTCATACATCGGTGGTGAAGGTCATAACCTGCAGGAACACAGCGTGATCCTGATCCGCGGTGGTCGTGTTAAAGACTTACCGGGTGTTCGCTACCACACTGTTCGCGGCGCACTGGACTGTTCCGGTGTTAAAGACCGTAAACAAGCTCGTTCTAAGTACGGTGTGAAGAAGCCAAAAGCTTAATGGTTCTCCGTTAAGTAAGGCCAAACATTTATCGCATTAATGTCAAATAAACTCATTGAGTTTTGGACAACCCTGAATTAACAACGGAGTATTTCCATGCCACGTCGTCGTGTAATTGGTCAACGTAAAATTCTGCCAGATCCTAAGTTCGGATCAGAGCTGCTGGCCAAATTTGTAAATATCCTGATGGTAGACGGTAAAAAATCTACCGCAGAATCAATCGTATATACCGCGCTTGAGACCCTGGCTCAGCGTTCAGGTAAAGAGCACCTGGAAGCATTCGAAATCGCACTGGATAACGTGCGTCCGACTGTCGAAGTTAAGTCCCGCCGTGTTGGTGGTTCTACTTACCAGGTACCGGTTGAAGTTCGTCCGGTCCGCCGTAATGCATTAGCAATGCGCTGGATCGTTGAAGCTGCCCGTAAACGCGGTGATAAGTCCATGGCTCTGCGCCTGGCAAATGAATTATCCGATGCAGCTGAAAACAAAGGCACTGCCGTTAAGAAACGTGAAGACGTTCACCGTATGGCAGAAGCTAACAAGGCGTTCGCACACTACCGTTGGTAATCAAACCGTAGTGAATTGTGTATAGGGTAGCCGTAAGGCTGCCCGACCAAATTAAACGAACGTCCAAGAGAGAGGAAAAAATGGCTCGTCAAACACCCATTTCACGTTACCGTAATATCGGTATCAGTGCACATATCGACGCCGGTAAAACCACCACAACAGAACGTATTCTGTTTTATACAGGTGTGAACCATAAAATTGGTGAGACCCACGAAGGTTCAGCAACGATGGACTGGATGGAGCAGGAACAAGAGCGTGGTATTACTATCACCTCCGCAGCAACCACTGCGTTCTGGTCCGGTATGGGCAAACAATTTGAACCACACCGCATCAACATCATCGACACCCCGGGGCACGTTGACTTCACAATCGAAGTAGAACGTTCCATGCGTGTTCTTGATGGTGCTGTAATGGTTTACTGTGCCGTTGGTGGTGTTCAGCCACAGTCTGAAACCGTATGGCGCCAGGCAAACAAATATCATGTACCTCGTATCGCGTTCGTTAACAAAATGGACCGTATGGGTGCAAACTTCCTGAAAGTTGTTGATCAGATCAAAACCCGCTTAGCGGCTACTCCGGTTCCTCTTCAGTTAGCTATCGGCGCTGAAGAATCATTCACCGGTGTTGTTGACCTGGTTAAAATGAAAGCGATTCAGTGGAGTGAAGAAGACCAGGGCGTTACCTTCGTCTACGAAGATATCCCGGCAAACATGCAGGAATTAGCTGCTGAATGGCACCAGAATCTGGTTGAAGCCGCAGCTGAAGCCTCAGAAGAGCTGATGGAAAAATATCTCGGCGGTGAAGAACTGACTGAAGCTGAAATCAAATCAGCATTACGTCAGCGCGTACTGGCGAACGAAATTATCCTGGTAACCTGTGGTTCTGCATTTAAGAACAAAGGTGTTCAGGCGATGCTGGATGCGGTTGTTGAGTACCTGCCATCTCCGACAGAAGTTCCTGCAATTAAAGGTATTCTGGACGACGGTAAAGATACCCCGGCTGAGCGTCACTCTTCTGATGAAGAGCCGTTTGCATCTCTGGCATTTAAAATTGCAACCGACCCGTTCGTGGGTAACCTGACGTTCTTCCGCGTGTACTCTGGTGTTGTTAACTCCGGTGATACCGTACTGAACCCGGTTAAATCCAAGAAAGAACGTTTCGGCCGTATCGTTCAGATGCACGCTAACAAACGTGAAGAGATTAAAGAAGTTCGCGCTGGTGACATCGCGGCTGCAATCGGTCTGAAAGACGTCACTACAGGTGATACTCTGTGTGCGATTGATGCACCAATCATCCTGGAGCGTATGGAATTCCCTGAGCCGGTAATCTCCGTTGCAATCGAGCCGAAAACCAAAGCTGACCAGGAAAAAATGGGTATCGCGCTGGGCCGTCTGGCACAGGAAGATCCATCATTCCGCGTATCAAGTGATGAAGAGACTAACCAGACTATCATCGCCGGTATGGGTGAATTACACCTGGACGTTCTGGTCGACCGTATGCGTCGTGAGTTCAAAGTTGAAGCGAACGTGGGTAAACCACAGGTTGCTTACCGCGAAGCAATCACTATGAAAGTGACTGATATCGAAGGTAAACACGCTAAACAGTCCGGTGGTCGTGGTCAGTACGGTCATGTTGTTATCGACATGTACCCGCTGAACAAGAAAGATGCCGAAGGCGTCAATATGGAATACGAATTTGTCAACGAAATCAAAGGTGGTGTGATTCCTGGTGAATACATCCCTGCGGTTGACAAAGGTATCCAGGAGCAGCTGAAATCTGGTCCGTTAGCAGGCTACCCTGTTGTTAACATGGGTGTTCGTCTGCACTTCGGTTCATACCATGATGTTGACTCCTCTGAACTGGCGTTTAAACTGGCAGCATCTCTGGCGTTTAAAGACGGCTTCAAAAAAGCGAAACCAGTTCTGCTGGAACCAATCATGAAAGTTGAGGTGGAAACACCGGAAGACTACATGGGTGACGTCATTGGTGACCTGAACCGTCGTCGCGGTATGATCGAAGGTATGGATGACATGCCTACCGGTAAAATCGTCCGTGCGCAAGTGCCACTGTCTGAAATGTTTGGTTATGCAACTGACCTGCGTTCACAGACTCAGGGCCGTGCTTCTTACTCCATGGAATTCCTGAAGTATAATGAAGCGCCAAACAACGTAGCTCAGGCTGTTATTGAAGCTCGTAATGCAAAATAATCGGTAACTTACCGGTTTAACTCGTTAATTTCAGTCCCTTCTCACAGTGAAGAAGGGACTTCATAAGGAATAGAGTCGTGTCTAAAGAAAAATTTGAACGTACGAAACCGCACGTTAACGTTGGTACTATCGGCCACGTTGACCACG